>Ga0214921_10001012_pt1 | contig 49080 bp, 52 predicted proteins | sample LL1505_MetaG_FD_177992 | JGI IMG/M metagenome (GOLD analysis project Ga0214921, IMG submission 177992) | Freshwater microbial communities from Lake Lanier, Atlanta, Georgia, United States - LL-1505 | ecosystem: Environmental > Aquatic > Freshwater > Lake | place: USA: Georgia | collected... | reverse complement strand
AGGAACAAAGCAAGCAACCATAAATAGCACTGCAAATCAATTAATTATAGGTAATGGCAATGGTAGCACAACTACCTCTGCTAATCTTACATTTAATAGTGGCACAAATACTTTAACCGCTACTAATTTTACAGGTAATGGCAGCGGATTAACTAATTTACCTTCCAGTCAATGGACTAGCGTATCTTCTGGAATTTATTATAATACTTCAAATGTTGGTATTGGCACAATTAGTCCAGCGCAAAAATTACACGTAATTGGAGATATTGCCGCTACAGGCAGGGTAATATCATATTATTCAGATGAAAGATTAAAAACAAACATATCAAAAATATATAATTCGCTTGAAATTATTAATAATATCAATGGCTTCTACTATGAACCTAATAATACCGCTATATTACTTGGAATAAAAAATAGAGGTCGCGAGATAGGTCTCAGTGCTCAAGATGTTAATAGGGTTGTTCCAGAAGTAATAAGTTTAGCCCCCGTAGATATATGCAGGGACGCTAATAACAATCTAGTGTCTAAATCAGGTAGCAATTATTTAACTATTAACTATGAAAGATTAATACCGATATTAGTAGAATCAATAAAAGAATTAAATATACAAATATCGCATCTTAAAAAAGAAAACGACGAGTTCAGAGCATTTAAAGAGAAGGTCACTAATATTCTGAATATTACCCAATAACCTACCTAATCAAATCGCAATAGGCATTTTGTTTTAATAATGTCGTGATTATGTAATATATTAACCTTATTCTTGACCTTACACGTATTATTATCTATCATTTTTTTATAAATTAAGTCGTAGTTATCAATAGCATAATTTATAATACTATTATTGAAAATCCATCTAAAGAAGTTCAACTGCCCTATTGTCGTCTCTATATAATCCTTCCTTTCTATATTAATGAAAAAGGTTATGCGATGATGCCTACGGAATGAATCAAAGTTGAATTTGCTATATGATTTCAGCTGCGCTCTGTAATCTTGATAAAGATTGATTTTTTTAACATTACCTTTAACATTATCAGGTAATACATTATATATATTCTTTTCTTCGTCAACCCAGTAATAAATATTATTCGACTTTGCATAATGCGTGACAAGCCATTCAATAATTCGCAGCGATAATTTGTGTTTTCCATCGATAATCTCCTTCAATGTAATCTTATGTTTTGGATTTTTATTGTAAAACTCGGTTAATGAAGATAATAGAAGGGTTTGTCCAAAATCACTCATATTTAATTTTAGAAATATTATATTCTTTAAGTAAATAATATTCGAAATAAAAAATATTAAAATTATAATCAATTATCGATAATCGATTAATATGCGGGGGAACTGCCTATTTCTAAGGTGCTCTGGCGAAGGTCAGGCTCAATTGTGCTAATCATCCAAGGCCCTACGGCATTTTGCGGGTTAGGTATTTCAGAACGTAATTGAAGATTAGCGTTTCGTAATGATTGCCCCACAGTGTTAATTCCTACGTGATACCCAGCGGTTAAATAGTTTTGGTCGTGAATATCTCCAGTGCCTGAAGGGTTTATGCGAGCCCATTTACTATCCGCCGCATCTTTAGGCAGTAAATCGCTAGCGGTTAATCGGTCGCGCGGGAAACAAGACTGCATACCATTCTGCGACATAGGGTCAGCGCCGCCGCTACTGCCACTGCCGCCTCTAGTAGCATCTGACCCTGAAAATTGCGCATTCAAGTCATAGCTATCAGATTGGTTAGAGTCTAACATTTGCGCGGTATTAAAATCAGGGTTAGACGGGGAATAATTACCTATTCCTGAAGCCGCCAAATTAGGGTTTGGGCTAGTATTAGAGGCGACAGAGCGGGGGGCACTCTGCGAAGATTGGCTAACTTGACCTTGACCGCTTCCAGCGTTAGCGTCGGAGGGCGTAGTGAAAGCCTCGAAATTGTAGTATTTCTCATTATCGTTTGAAAATCCCATAGGAATATTAGAATTCGCATTGTAATTCATTTGCGATTTATTATTATTCGAACATTTAGAATTATATGTTAATAATAATAATAGTGAAAGTAGTAGCAATATCGCAATAGAAAATGATATAACAACGTTTTTATTAGAACCCATATTATATTTACTTATATATATCTATCTATTATTTACAATAGATTATATTTAAAAGTTTTTTATATATTATTAATTCGGCTTTCTTGGTAAATTATTAGCTGATTTATTTTATTCAAAGGTTCTTGTATATTATTGCTAGGGGATGCTTTTAACTCTAGAAAAGTTTTATTTATATTCAACTTAGTCTCTTCCAATTCATTGATATATTTCTGCAATTCTATTACGCGCTTATTCATTTTATTGTTAATCGTGCTGATATTATCATTTAGTTTATCTAGGATATCCTCTTTGTTCATCCAATCATCATTATTATTATCATTGCTAATGTCCGTTATATCTATAGAACTAACAACCCATTTATTTTTAGTATTATCCGCATAAAAATATATCCCGTGATATTCAATCTCGACGTTTATTATGCACTTCTTATAATGATTGTTTTCCTTTAATATATTGATAATCATATCAACGCTCTCAATAGTTCGGTTATTATAGATTAACTTGGGATACTTCGTGTTCGTAAATATTACTGCGATAGTTTTAGTTTGTGCGCAAAAACTCTTATCGTATAATTCGGCTAAATCGTTTTGCGAAAATTCTTTGTTAAACCATTTAGGGGAGAAACAAATAATTTCCTTCATAATAGTATCGTCCAGTTTATTAATATTACATATTCCCTCGCTATTTATAGTTTCTGGTATATATATAGCAATATTATATCCCTTGTTATCAACTAAGCGTCTTATTGATTTCAATTTAACATCCGAGAGGGATATTTTAGCAGGTTCTATTGCCTTCGCTATAAACTTGTCATCTTTTTTCTCGGGTTTTTTAAGAATAGGCATTATCATCTATTTAAAATGCTATCTTATTAATGATATTTGATGGACGCGTCGAACACATTTTTATTATTAATCTTATATTCTATTTAAATTATAAATGGCATATAAAAAAAAAGAAGATGACCCTCCGACAACCGATGAAAGTAAAACGAGCGACAAAGACGTAGATGGCGATAATAGTTTAGTAAATATTTTAATAGATTTCATTAAAGACGAACTACTGAAATCTAATATACGTTATGAGATTGTGAAACCAATACTGATATATATATTGTATTATCTAATCCCCTTCATAATATTATTGATGTTTTTAAACTTTATAACAACAATTATAGCAGTATATATAGTATTTAAGTATCTGCTGTGAAATTAATTTATTATAATTATAATAGAATATGCCTATTGCTAAACCCGCGAAGAAGCCTGTGAAGAAGCAACCTTCAAAGACTAAAGGCGGTTTTAACCTTGCGCCTCTAATATCTGCGATATTATTAGCAAGCGTCAGGTTGTCTCTAAGTCAAAATAAGAAAATGGAGACATCAACTAAGTCGCCTAAGTCGCCTAAGTCTTCTTCTAAGTCATCTAAGTCGTCGCCTAAATTGTCTAAGATGTCTCCTAAGGTTCCTAAGTAATACTTAGCATACATCATAATCATAAACCATCCCCTTGTTTTTATAAATATCCATCAAAGATATTGAGATTAGTTTGTTTTTGTCATTTTCGCAATGCTTGTTCTTAATAATAAACCACCCCCTTTTGTATAAATCCATATTTGTCTCATAAGGCTCTCTATTAATTATATGGATAGCGCCGTTATTATAGATTGATATATAATCGCTTTGTGTCATTATTTATAGTAATAAGAATGCGAGTTTTTATATCAATTTTTTATAATCAGTAATAATTAAATATATATTAAATAATTTAATAATAATGGACGAGGAGATACTTAAGGAGTTTGAAGAGTTATTTGAATTCGATGCATCAAAGAAGCAGATAATTCTGAATAAGATAATAACGGATGATATAGTCAAAGGTGATAAAATAGATATTTCTGAGGATGTCTATAAGGATACGTGTATCGATAAATGGATATCAAAACTGCCGATACTAGAAGGGAGCCAAATATTAATAGAGAAGTTAATAAGGCATCCTATAAAAGATAAAGAATTATTAGAGAGCCGCCAGAATACCATAATAAATTATGATATAGACATAGAAATACTTAAAGAATACGAGAATGATATATTGTGGATTTATAAGATAGCAGAGGAAATCAATAATAATTCGTCGATAGAGATATTATTCCCCTCGACATTCATTATTAATTATATAAATTACATCGAGCAAATACTCGACTTGTATCATTTATATAAGATTTATTTTATCCCGATGACCTCTATCCTCTATCCTTTGAGCACCTTTGTAGCGCCATATTTATATATCAAAAATTATTTGAAAATGAATATTACGATTACATCATATATCGAGATATTTTATAATATACTTAAGTTTTTATTTAAAACAACTGGAAACTTTAGAAGCGATATCACGAAGTTCGTATCTATATTTTTGTATGTAGGCATTTACCTTTATAATATGTATCAAACGTATGAGATAGCCTTGTTTTTACATAACACAAAATATAAGCTGCACTCAAAGATGCAAGGGCTCGTTCATTTCGTAAGACATTCGCAAAATATTATGAAAAATCTGCCTTCAAACATTATAGCGCCTTATTTCAATATTAAAGAGACCTACCAACGTATCAGCATTAATAATTCGATGACGGATATATATAGGATATGGAAAGATGACAATATTAAAAATGACATATCTTCATTATTAAAAACAATATATGCCATTGATGTTATAGATACCATAAATAAATTATTGCTATCTGGGGAATGGTCAAAGGTCGCGTATTCTAATGAAACTTTGCTATGGGACGCGAAGAACCCAATATTGAAGAGCGACCAAATATCGAACCCAATAAATCTTAATAAGAATATAATAGTGACGGGACCGAATGCAGGAGGGAAGACAACGTATGTTAAAACGATACTAGCGAATGTAATATTAGGGCAAACAATTGGCATTACGTATAGCTTGCGCTCTCAAATAATACTATATGATACTATAAACTCCTTTATGCGTGTATCGGATATTTTAGGAACACGCTCGTATTTTGAGGCGGAAGCCGAGTATTGCCTAAATATGATTAATAAGGCAGTTAGCATAAGCGCACAAAATAAGCGGGGGCTGTTTTTGATGGACGAGCCGATGCATTCGACACCGCCAACTGAAGGTATGGCGACTGCTTACGCGGTTATAGAATATCTAAGCAAATTGAATGGCATCAGTTTAATAATAACCACGCATTTTCATAAGTTAGTGAAACTCGAAGAGTTATATCCCGAGAAGTTCATTAATTTATCGGTTGATGCTATTCCGCATAATAATAGATATATATTTCCATATAAAATAAAGCGCGGCTATTCCTATCTATGTATTGCCATTGAATTACTTGATATTAAGGAGTTTCCCTCAATTATTATTGATAACGCGATTAAAATGAAAAACAAAATATGTAGTGATTTTAATAAATAATGTATAGTTTTTTAATGGATCAGACGTATATTAATTTATTTATATTGGTAAGCATTGTAGTTCTTGTGATGTTTCTATGGAGAAAATTAATAATACTTGAAGGAAACTTCTTTATACTCGAGAAGCGCGTAAACTTAATTAAGAAGGATGCTCGCGAAGATAGCATTTCCAAAAATATGGAAAAGTCAGATATTATAATGAATGAGATATTCAAGGATTTTTCTCCCTCAAATGCGTGTAAAAGTTTTGAGTGCCCCATATCATCATTTACAAAAATACATTCCGAAAATCATACAGATAATCTTACTATTAATGAAGATATGGTTAAGTATATATCAGCCCAAACTCCTACTAATCTAAAAGGCGCAGATAAAATACTAGATGATGTCATAAACCGCATAAGTCCCGATGTAGATATTATTACCTTTAATAAGGGTGGCGATGCTGGCGATGCGGAAGCGGATGATGCAGATGCGTGTGATACTGGAGGCACTGGCGACCTAGATAAAATCGTAGATAAAATCGTAGATACTATTATAAACTCGAGCGAAGATTATGAAGCAAAAGTATTCGCTGAAGAGGAAGAAAAAGATAACGCGTCCGTGTGTTCTGAGATAACATTCACAAGTGATGATAAGAAAGGTGATAAAACATTACTAAATAAGTATTCAAAAATGTCTTTAGATAAACTTAAAGATATATGTGGTTCATATAATATTAATAGCGAAGGAACGCGTAAACAACTAATAACCCGTATTATAGAAAATTGTAAATAATCTAAATAATCTAAATAAAAAATATTGTAATTGTATAGATATAATTAATATGAGTTTCAGTTCGTCTAAAGAATTAACTCCTCATTGCCCTATTAAAATGTCGGATGGTCGCGCGTTTACGGATTATAGACCTAGATGTATGGTGAATTCCGAATTATTGGCAGATGTTTATAATAATTCGATGGTCAGAAGTAGTTATGAAAGTAGAATGTTTTTACAAGAAAATGCTGAGTTATTAATGGAGCGTAATAGAGATACTATGTTAGGAAATCTAGCACCTTGTGCGCCGTGTGCTCGTCCTTTTGCCGATCAAGGAACTATGTATCCCCAACAATACATTGTAAGATGCGATGGTGTTAGTTGCGAAAAGATTGAGGTTAATCCGAATGGCTTAGGAACAAGCACCCGTATTTATTAAAGCATTTGAACAGAACACTAAATTATTTTTACAAATATAATAAAAATTGATTATATATATTCTAGTATTTTTTACTTATATTAAAGAATACTGGATAAAGAATAAGGATACCTAATGCTATTTGATAACTACAACATAGATAACATCCCAGTTATTAAGCAAATCTGCAAGGATATCTTAGGAAGTTTTATGGCAACGCGCGATACATTCAATATTACCGAAGAATGTAATTTGCTTACAGACTATATAAGGGATGTTATAAGTCGCAAAAGTAAATTAGAAAAGGACAATGCGATTAAATCGATGAGTAATATATACGAAGATGCGTATTACAATAAACTAATGGAAAAGATGGGCGACTACTATGATGTATCTGACCCGCTGCTAATAATTTGCGACAATATTATAAGAACTCATTATGAAAAAATATTTATGTATGGATGGGAAGATAACATATACGGGGTATGGTCTAGAAAGAAGATGCTTGAAGAATATAATAATATTTAGGTATCCCCTTTAGGTATCCTTATTAAACTCATAGCACCCCCCTTGTAATTCTAGATATTTATAACAGGAACAAATATTATTCCACAAGGTATCATAATAATTATATTTAACATTATTTTTTTTACACCATTCTTGAACAATTGGCTTTATTTTGTAATAATGAACGTGGGATATTCTAGGGAATAAATGGTGTTCTATTTGATAGTTAAGACCTCCGTGAAAAAATCCTAAAAGTCTGCCTCCTACGGAAGATGAACTTTCAATCTGTGATATTGCCCAATCGCTTACATCTCTGGTATCGCTGAGAACACCTTCGAAATTATGAGAAATTATGAAATTAACACCTAAATATATCCCACCAACCGCTAAGGATATACCGATATTTAGCATTGTATATAAGGAATGATATAGATAGATGGGGATAATGTAGAAGCGAATGTAAAATAGCACTCTAAATAATATACCTATTCTTATTTCATTTGTAGCCAAAGAGGATATTTTATGCGACATATGGTTCATCCTATAAAGGTCGCCTAATTCTGAGAAATGCCAGTTGATAGGTAATAATATAAATAGGAACCATATATATAGTTTTTGCCAATAATGATAATATTTGCATTTAATACCTTTGTGAAGTCGTAATATATTCGTTGTTATGTCGGGGTCATACTCTAATACGTTGGTATATGCGTGGTGTAATAGAACGTGGTGGTGTTTCCATAATATTGAACTACCACCAATCCAATCCTGTGTATATCCCCAAAACCTGTTAATAACCTCGTTTCTTGAAACTGCGCCGTGATTAGCATCGTGTTGAATGCATAATCCAACCATTGCCATTAAAATGCCTAGTAGTATCGATTTAACAAATGAATACCCGTATATATAATTATGATATTCGATGTATATCTCGGAGATTATAATAGCGTATGCTTTAAGCCACCATTCATAGTTAGCGTATTGATAAGGGACTGCTAATTTAACACTTGCCTTTAATTCATTAAATATGGTCGAGTTTAATATATATTGGTTATTATCATTGTTATCATAGTCTCTTATCTTGTATTTGCTAAGGATATTTGTGCGAATATTATTATGAGGATGCAACATATAATAATGAATAGTCGCATCTTTACCTCCAAATATATTTACAATGTTAGAACCACCTGGATGCACTTTGGAGAATTCTTGCAAATCATATACGATGCCTTCTAATATTACTTCGTTATCCTTGATATCCTTGATATCCTTCAAATCACTCATAATTACATATATAATATCAAATACTTTTTATATTCAATATCCAATATCCAATATTAAATATTCATATTAGTTGCATAAAAATAAAAAAGGGTCGCAGCACGGGTCGCTAATTTATCACAAAGGGGGCTACATTAATTACGTTAGGAGGACGCTGGGTAATAAACATACCGCGAGGAGTATATTTTAAAAATATATCTTCAATAATGCTATTAAATATTCTTACATGGAATTGTTGATTATTAATGGTAGTCGCAGTTAGTTCATTGTATAATATCCTGTCTAATATTGCCGCAATTTCTAGCATTTTATTGTTGATATTTACATCAGGTAAATTAAGATAATTGCCCCAGCCTGATTTTTTATTCATAAAAGCGTTAATAATTCTTCGGTAATCTTCAAATATCTTTCTACTTTCTCTATTTGAAAGCACTAAATCATATTTGGCATTCATATTAATTCTTCTAGCAAAACCATAATCAAATATAATAATATTATATTTACATGCTTTCAAATAATAATCTTTGCCATCAAAGATGTAATGATAGTATCCCATTTCATTATTTAATTGGTATAAGAAGTTCCCATAATGCGCGTCTTTATGAACATACCCTACTAAATTTTGGAATGTTGCGATTGATATGTATGTTTGAAATAGTAAATTAGTTAATAATTCAACATCTCCCAATAAATCCTTATTATTAACAAGCATCTTCAAATCGCCGTTAGCAAGTTCGTTGATACTAATTAATCTCAACTTCTCGGCTATTCTTTTGGTACAAGTGCAACTTCCAAATATAATAAGGAAATGCCTTGATTTCTTTTTTAAAATTATATTGTTTGTTATTGTAGTCATAAGTTTAACTTCGCCGATGTTATCGTTGTCGTTCTTCATTATCTTAGTTGCTATTGGATATATGCCGATTATATTAGGAATACTTGTTAAATATATAGTTCCATATCTACTTTTAGACCCAATCCTTTTTTCAAGATTTATAATGTTTCTAATAGTATATCCATTTCCCTCATTGAAGGTCTTTTTTTCCAAACAATCGCTATTTCTTAGTAAGGACAACTTCTTTTTAATAAGATAATAATTATTTACGCGATTTGCTAGGTTATATTTATTAATTACTAACTTATCTTGAAGAAAACTTTTAATTATGTTAGCATTCTTATTCTTCTTATCATCAGAAAACAAATGAGACCCTGAATTATTTACTGGCTTTATTGATACTTTTTTAGAAACATTGCTAATATATTTAATTATCTTAACGTCGCTCTTTTTATTTAATATTAGCCGCCTCTTAATAGCCGCTTGTATCTTTCTAATTCTTGTATCCTTGTCCTTATCCTTACTAGTATCATTTCCAGCAGATTTCTTAATATTTGATATTTTCTTCATCATATTGATTATTTGCAAGTAATCTGCTGAGCCTTTTCGAGGCATACACCATTTATCTTTCCCCTCGTTATATTTTTTAAGAGCATCAATATATTTCATTTATATCTTCCTTATATCTATCTATAATAATAGTATTATAATATTTATTAAAGCACTGCTATTTTATTATTTTTATAATCTGTTAATTTTTTAAACACAACATCTTTGGTATCAGAGAAATTTAAATCAAATTGTGGTAATTTAACAATTTCCTTCCATCTTTCTCCATCGTTATTATTTTTCCTGTAAGGGAAATATTTAACACCTAACATATCTCCTTTGGGTAATTTTTGTTGTAATTCAGTTAATATAGATACAGGGTGATAGGTTTCTTCTAACCCGCCTACTCCATTTACCCCGTTTAATGTCTCCTCAGTTAAATATGGCAACACTAAAACTACTGAATTGTCTTTGTCATTTTGATTAGGGTAATTATTCGGTGCTGAACCATCTGGATCTATTTTATTGATTACTCTAAATAGTATTCCTCCTAAATTAATAACCAGAAATATATTCACTCTACCTATTATAGGCTTTGTAGTGAAGACTGGTAGATTTACCACTTCATAACTGAATGCGAGAAGGTTATCGTGTTTGCAATTATCTAATAATGCTCTAACCTCTCTATGTGAATTTAATGTTGGTTTATTTGTAAAGAATTTTATTTTACGGCATATTTCATCTAAATTCTCATCCGTTAATTCTAAATCAACTAAAATATTTTTTGGTTCCTTACAATTTTCTATACAATTTAATACATAGTTATACATAGTAATCGTTTCAAAACGATAATGGAATGTGTTGTTGTTCGCATCATTGAAAACTATATCTGATGTATATTTCTGCTTCTTTTCATCCATATTATCAAAATCTTCTTGTGTATTAGGGTCTTCTGTATTATTATATACTATATCATTACCATTATGTTTCGCAATCTTAGCTTCTTTTTTTAATATGAAAGTTTTATTTTTTTTATCGTATCTAACAAATGAAACTCTAGGGGCACCACTACTATTTCTATTATATTTATTTGGGCTTGCTGACCTGTATGCTTTAACATTTGCATATGGGTTTGCATATAATGCTTTAGGGACTTTCACAACACCAGCACTTCTATTTCGTGGTTTATTCATCTGCAATGCTTCGCCATCCCATTGTCCTTTATTGTGCTTGGATGAAATTCTATAATCAAATATATTTATGCCGTTTTTAACACTTTTATTTTTTTCGTATATTTCTATCTTCTTTTCATATACTTTTTTCTCCTTTTCGTATACCTTTAATTTTTCATCAAATATTCTCGCATTTTCTTCTTCCATCTCTTTTATTTGACGTTCTTTAGAAGCATCTTTAACTGAACTAGGTCTCGAAGATAGTATCTTATATCTTTGTAAATCTTGGGGAAGTTGTCGTTTTATTGGATATTGTGGCTCTTGGGGTTTATTTATAGTAGGGTCTTTTATATATCTATATCTGTTTTTTTTTATATTATTATCACTATATAACTTTAAAATACAATCGTACACTGGTAATAATGCATCACATACATTCACGTCTTTAGTTAGGTCATATTGAGTAGGGTTATATGGGTTTCTAGGGAAAAAGTGATCAACAAATTGATTGTATATATAATCAACAAAATGAAAATCTTTTTTACTATCAACCTTATATTTGGTGAGCTTATTATTATTGAAATGGCTTCTAATTTCAATTCTTAAACTTTCATTTGTTATTAAACCAAAATTTAGGTGAAGTTTTACAATAGATATAAAATATTTTATTACCTCTTTATTAAAGATTGCCTTGTTAATTTGCTCGGAGGTTATCTTTGATTCGTGCATATACAATACATTTTTAATGTCTTTGCACATTCGCTCTATCATATAACCTATAGTGAAAGTATATGTTGGATTAACAGGATCAAAACTAAGAGGACAAAAATTTACTAATAATTCTGATACATCATTATAATCAGTATATCCATAAGATGTTAAAGTTGCCTCGATTTTATCATAAATATGAGAATAAACATATGGCTGTATCTCTTTGAGATAATCCTTATCATATGCGTGTTTATTGAGAAAATTTTTAAATAAAAGATGGTCATAAAATATTGTATCTGTTCCAGTATTATAAATAGCGTGCTCGTCAGGCATACTTTCTTTGATATACTTGCAATCTTCAACAGATAACACTTTCTTTGAAGATATTTTTAAAAGATGCTTAGTTAATCCATCTATAATTTTTGAATATATGGCGACATACTCGCTAGTTGGATTTATTGATATAGTTACTGAAGCACCCGTAAAAGGATCTACGTTAGGATTATCCTTCCATTTTTTGGCGATTAAAGTAAAATCTATTGCAGGTGATTTTGCTTTTGCAGTAGCTGCGGCTGGTGATGCAGTAGCGGCAGGGCTACCTGATATATGCGATGAAATCTCTTTGTAATTTGGTATATTAGTAAAATTATATGTCGAGAAATTTTTGATGCACCATTTAATGATAGCAGGATATATCCCGCCTTTTGAAATAGTTGATATGGTGCTTCCAGTTTTCGACAAAGGATTAGGAACCTTATTGTCTTTCGCTCCATCTTTTTTTATTTTATCCAACCATTCGTGAATGCTATTATCTTGTAAAGCATCTAATTCCGCAAAAATTTCTTTTTCTTTTTTTGATGTATTACCTGAAGCCCCTGCCATCCCTCTATATAAATAATATATAAATATTATTCATAATATAATATATAATACATACAATATAAATACAATTATGAATACTGGATGTACAGGAGATATAATAATATATACAACAAAGCCGTGCTTTATGACGATGGCTACAATGGGATATTTCAGTATGATATATATACTTTCAAAATATATGAAGGGGCGGAAAGCATACAATCTAAAATATCCAATGCTATTGTATAATAATGCGCAAATACTTCTTAATGTATATATGGTCTATGGTTTATCTGCAGTAGTTTCATATCCAAATATTTATGGAATAAATATACCATATACTGCGAATTTAAGATATTTTGTATATATTCATTATTTATCCAAGTATTTTGATTATTTTGATACATTATTTATAATCTTACGCGGTAAGGAAAAGCAGCAACTATCATTTCTTCACGTATATCACCACAGCACCATAGGCGTTATTTGGGGGTTTCTTTTGTATCGTGGGCACGGGAATGGAACTGCCTCCTTCGGCTGCTTTATAAATAGCATAATTCATTTAATAATGTATAGCCATTATCTATGCACATCTTTAGGATATAACAATCCATTTAAAAAATATATCACGCGAACGCAATTATTGCAATTTGCCGTATGCTTAATTCATTCCCTAGCAGTAATAGGGGTCGAGGAAATAGTGCCTAAAAAATATGCCGTAATAGAGTTAATATATCAAACAACTATGTTAGTATTATTTAGCAACTTTTATGTAAAGTCTTATCCGTCTAAAAATGATATAAAAATAAGATGATATATATATATAGCCTCCAAGCGCATAACAAAACCACATTAATAATCATATTAATATGCAACAACAACAGCAATACAGATACAATAATAGAAGGTCTAACTTCGATGAACTCCGTAAAAATGAGACTACCTCAAGAGCAGGACTAGGATGGGAAACTCACGAGGAAGAGACGCTTCTATCTATGCGTCTTGATAAATCGTCTTATGACGATATTGCTCTAAAACTCAAAAGAACATCTCGCAGTATTCAAACGAGGATTTATCAGCATATTTGTAAATTAGTTGAGGAAAATAATGAAGTTGAAGCGGAACTTGTAAAAAAATATGATATTGATTACGAAGATTTTGTTAGTTTTAAAACTATGCGACAGGAAAAAATGAATAAGTATGAAAGCAGAAAGGAAGACGGGACTAAGCCGTCTTACAGGAAACCTAAGCGGTTCGATAATTTGCAAAGAGGAGACGATAAGTCGCAATATATTACTCCCTATGAAAATAAAAATAATAATATCAGGAGCGAACTGAATACGCTGCGCCAAGAAGTATATGAACTGCGAAAACTGGTAAATGACCTGAGAGGTAATTAGAATTAGTTAATATTAAGAACTTTCATTAATAACGAGATAGAACTTACTAAGGTTTCTATTTTACTTATGTCATACATAATATTATACATATTATTAGATGTCGCTGCACTGGCATCCACATTATTTTTATCTAATTCAACAAGTAATGTATCGTTTCTCGTTGATATCTGAATGTATTTAACATTGCTAACGTCTATATAAATGTTGGATAAAATGAGGTTTTTCACTATTTTATTATCATTATTGCTATTAATATCATTAGTATTATTAATAAATATCGAGTTCGACTTGTTATAGTTATCATTTCCAGTAATATTAGCAATTTGCGTGATATTTATATTGCTAAGTATATTTATAATATTCTGCATATCAATATTGCTAGTATCTTTGATAATGCGATAAACCTTTTTAAAGTTTCTAAGACCTAATAGATAATTCATATAGATATATTTTTCATTACATACAGGATTATTATTTCTCAATTTTAAATTATTTTTCTTGATGGTTCGTTTGTTATAAAGATTTTCTATAATGTATCCTTCTACATCAAAAATCGCACAGGCGAATGTGAATAGCAGCAAGGCATAACCTATGATATTTGATTTCATCGCAATTATATATTGATTGTATAGTATTTGCAATGATTATCATTTTTTTATATAAGAATAAAATTATATAAAAAATGATTATGATGATATATTAATATCTATTTGCTGATATATCCTAGTTCTATGGATTATGATGATGATATTTGGAATATATTAACTAAAATTAAGAATGACGACGCGAATGCCGCTAATGCCGCTGCTAGTAAAGACATATACAATCCAAATAGCAATTCATCAAATTCACTTGGTTCATTAGATATTGGCAATATTGATATTAATAGTAATTCTTGCGGTTGCGGATGTAGTGAGATTATTAGCGAAGATAATATGAATATTTGCAAAAAATGCTCTGCTATTGTTTCTAAGCTAATCGAGAATACGGCTGAGTGGCGTTTTTATGGGAACGATGATAATCGCGATGGCGACCCTTCGCGTTGTGGGTTGCCCACCAATAATTTATTGCCTAAATCTTCGATAGGTTCTATGATAGGTTGCGGATACAAAGATAATATTGATATACGACGTATCCGTATGTTTCAGATGTGGAATAGTATGCCTTATGACGAGAGAACATTATGGAATGTTTTTGACAAAATGACGGGGAATACAATTAATAACGGGATACCACAAAAGGTCATAGACGATGCCAAAGTTCTTTATAAAAAAGCATCAGAAAAGAAAATATCGCGAGGAGACAACAAGGAAGGGCTAATAGCATCTTGCATATATCACGCGTGTCTTTTAAACAAGATACCTAAAAGTTCAAAAGATATTGCTGCGATGTTCAATATATCTCACGTAACACTTAACAAAGGCAACTCGCGATTTCAGACACTTCTGCAGATTAACGTGACATCTCCAGAACCTATGGATTTTATAGCACAATACGGAAATAACTTGAATATGGCTATTAAAGATATTGATAAATGCAAATCATTGGTTAAATTAATTGAAGACAATGATATAATGAATGATAATTCGCCTACGTCGTCTGCTGCAGGTATCTTGTATTACTATGCAAACGTCAAAAATCTCGGATATACTAAAAAGACTTTTGCAAAAGCATGCAATGTATCAGAAGTAACTATTATTAAATGCTATAAAATTATTAACAATTACCATAATTTTATAGTATCACATAAAAGCAATATATTTGAATTGTGAATATGAATATGACTTATGAATTCGTTTATATATATATATATATAATCCCTTAATATAAATAATAATATGGATAATGAACTCTTTACATCAATATGTAATGGGGATATACAGAATAGTATAATGCTAAGCACTAAAATCATTTTTTTACATGAAAATATAGATGTGTTAGAAGTAGTTTATATAAATATATGTGCATATATTGGGTCATTTATATCATTGTATGATATAAGTAAATTAACTGATATCTATAGTTCTCTTAAAAAAATTATAGAGAATGAGAAACTAGTAATTAAGGATATTTATGTAATCATCTCAAAAATGTGTATATTATGCGATATATACAATAAGCATCCCAATGCAAAATGTGGGAATATGTCTATAAAAGTTTTAAAAGATAAAATATCGACCTTATTTAATAATGATGATTTGAAACTATCCCACAATGGGATTATGCGTTTTGATGGGATATTACCACCGCACGACCACGAGAATTATGGGTTAGCCATTAAGATTGTCGCTATAATAATTAAAACTATCAAAACTACAGATGATATCTCCGTAGATGATGGGGATACGCTTGTGAATACTGCAAATAAACTAAGATATATAATTGAATATATACTGCGAACGAAATATAGGTTTGAAACCAAATTCTACAGCACAGATGATGATAATGCGTGGTTTTTATGGGGTGTATTCAGTATATTATATAAAAACGAGGTATTTAATGATGCATTTTTCTTATATAATTATGAATATAAAAAGAAATATCGCACTAAACGCATAGGTATATTATGGTCTCTTCCGATTATTAGCATATATACTCATAAATGCGATATATCTAAAGGATGGAACTCGAAAGAAAGTATGGTTATATCAAAGATTGAAGAGATATCTATTAATTTATATAATGAACTGCGAAGAAAAATAATCAAAGAAAATCCTGATAAATTCGAAAAAAGGAACAAGGAAGAAGTGGATAAATTTGATGGTTTAAAATATATTCTAAATTTTGTTCCTGTTATAAATAATAACAAGGATAGGTATGTGAATGATACTATGACCTCTCAGATGAACGCAAAATCGAAAGAAGAAATAAGGCAGATATCTTATTAATATTATATATATATATTATTGTATATATAATATATATTATATAGTATTTATTTTTTATTTTATTAATATTTTTATAAAAATTGCTAAATTTATATTATATTTCTGGATACGTCGCGCTGCCATATAATGACAGAATATAGCAATATGAGATGCGAAGATATTAAATTATTTATCTTTGAATGGATTATTCTACATCCAGATGCAGGGAAAGGTATTAAATATGTTCGCAATCTCAACAAACAGGACTTAATAAAAGTATGCTTATATATATGTGGTAAAATGAGCAAGGATATATTGATGGAGGATGTTATTATACCTAAAAGAAATCATTTTAGAGAAATAGCAAAACAACGGGTAATGAAGATGAAAGAAGAATAGGACGCGGAGGTGATATATTTACATCTTTATAATATAAAAAAATTGATTTAAGTATATTATTTTATATGTATATAACTAAAAATGGTAAAAGATGTTCCTACTAAAAAAATACATATCCCCAAACCTATTTTGAAGTGGGTTGGTGGAAAAACTCAAATAATAGATAAACTTATTATGGATTTTCCTGTTGAAATAAATAATTATCGCGAAGTATTTTTAGGAGGAGGTAGTGTTTTATTAACCTTGTTGTCTTATGTAAAAAGCGGAATTATTAAAATACAAGGTAATATATATGCATATGATTTGAATGAACCATTAATTTATATCTACATAAACATTCAAACTCGTCATAACGAGTTATATGATATGCTGCAAACTATTATTAAGGATTTTAACGAATGTGGAAATGGAGAAATAAATAGAAAACCTGCAAATATAGTAGAGGCAAAAATCGCAAAAGAAAATTATTATTATTGGATAAGAAGTGAATATAACAAATTATGCTTAACCGATAAAAAAGGTATATTAGGTTCTGCTATGTTTATATTCTTAAATAAAACTTGTTTTAGAGGTGTATTTAGAGTTGGTCCCAAAGGGTTTAATGTTCCATACGGGCACTATAACAACCCAGAAATTATAAATAAGGAACATTTAGAAGAAATACATAATTTAATACAGAATGTGGTATTTGAATGCTCTGATTTTACTACATCTCTTACTATTGTAGAACCGAATGATTTTGTATATCTAGACCCTCCATATGCTCCCGAAAAAGATACTTCATTTGTAGGATATACTGAAAATGGGTTTAACATAGAAACCCATAATAATTTATTCAAATTAATACACATTTTAACTGCTACAAATAAAAAAATAATGTTAAGTAATGCTGATGTAAGTTTAGTGCGTGAAAACTTTACAAATGAAAAATATAGCAAGTTATCAATCTTATGTAAAAGGTCAATTAATTCTAAAAATCCAGACGCAAAGGCAAAGGAGGTTATTATAAAGAATTATTAAACCACCTATCAAATGTTTCAAAATAGTTTGCATCGTCGCCAAATAAAACCGCAATGTTATTTTCATTAAGTATCGTATTCAATATTCCATACTTTTTTTCGTTTGAAATAAACTTCTTTTTCAAAAATTCACTTACGCAAAATCCATAAAACACCTCAAACTCAATACCCAAAACTAACTCATACTCTCTTTTAAGAGATGAACCAGCCCATAATTTTGTTTCTACAGAACCTTCTACATTTTGCTCTTTTTTTTCTAAAATTTTTATTACCTTTCTACCGCTGGTATATTCGATGATATATGCTTCATATGGGCATCTGAACAAATCAATATTGTATTTATTTTTCATATACCTTTTAAGTCCATTTTGTAATACAAATGCGATTGTTTTATCTTCAAATGTTTTTGATAAATAATAGTCATATGCTTTATTTGTAAAACTATGTTTAGTATATCCCATTTCTAATAGTCTTTGTTGATTATTAGTTTTTTCTTCAAACTTTTTCCCATAATAATTTGTATTCGCACCACCTGCACCGCTACCCTTATTGATAATTAGGGTTTGCGTGTTTTCTTCAGTTGTATTCAATTCACTCATCTTGTATATAATAGTTATATTTTTAAGTATATCATTTCAATTTTTTATTTAATATATTATTTTTAGAACAAAAAGTAATTCAATAATATATAGTCCTAAACTATAGCCGTTTGAAATGTAAGAAGATGGCTTTATATGTTTTATTTTTGAAAATATATAAAGTTATTCTATATATATTATATAAATAATATGGCAACCGACGATAGGATTAATGAGGATTTTTTTAAGTTTGTGGATACTCCCCTAAAAGCATACATTCTAGGATTAGTGGCTTTTAATAGTAATAATGCTATAGCTGCGGATACTTCAAATGTTTTAATCAAGCTTAATAATGTTAAAGAGCACGATAATAACAATAAAAGTATCTCCTATGGTTATTATAAAGACCTTAAAAGCGAAGACCGAAAAAACTATCCATATTTCAATAATATCGACGTGTTAATTGAACATTTGAAGGAACTTGGTAATGTTAAATATAGCGAGAATGGCTGCATTAATGGTATCATCGATTTAACTATTAACTCTCAGAAAATGAAAGATGATATTGCAAGGCATCTAGATATTAAGGATAATATTGATAAAGACTTGAAGGATTGCGACATATCCGAAATTATCACCAAGTGGTATAAAGAGGACGTTAATATATGTAATCAATTTGTCAAAGCATATATTGAGAAATATGCTAGTATTACTAGCAATGCTAGCATTATTTGCGATAGTATTAATATCACATTTTATAATGAAAAATCTGCAGATAGTCTCATTAAATTATATGAAATCCCTTATAATCGAATGCAAGGCATCAATAACGTAGTAATCCAGTATAATAGCGTGAATATGATTGATTTACTTGGAATGCTTTATAGTAATTGTGATTGCCCCTATTATAATAACTACATTTATACATATAACAATCGCGATGGCAACTCTATCCCTAGTATTAAGGTTTTTACTGCTGATGAAAGCGCTGTAATCCCTTCTAAAGCGCGATACTCTGATGCTGGATATGACTTGACGATTATCAAGGAATATAAAAGATTAACTTCGAATACGATTATCTATGATACAGGTATTAAGCTCGAAATCCCTAATGGCTATTATGTGGAGATTGTTCCACGCAGTTCAATAAGTAAATCTGGATATATCTTAGCAAATAATGTAGGTATCATCGATCAGGGATATCGAGGCAATCTATATATTGCTCTTGCAAAAATAAATGATGAAATGCCTGACCTTACATTGCCTTATAAATGCTGTCAGATGATTGTGAAGAAGCAAGTATATTCTAAATTGGTGTATAGTGGCAGCGGCAGCAGCAGCGGCAGTGATAGTAATGATAGTAGCAGTGGTAGCATCATTGGCAATTCTAGCAGAGGCACTGGTGCGTTTGGTAGCACTGGAGTATAACGGAGTATAACTTATTACACATTTAATATATGTGGGTCATTCTATTATTCATCTTACTATAAATAATATCAAAGGTTTCAAACGTATAATTTATAAAAAAATTATTACGCGAGTAAGAATCGCTACAAATAAATATATGCGTGAATAGGTTCTTTATTTTATCTCTAATAATAATATTATTAATCCCATAGTTCCAAAGATACATACAATGCTTTTTTATAGGACAAACGATATGCAAATTATCTAATAGATGCGTTTTAATATTGTATTCGCTTTTCAGATACTTGTCCGTGTATATACTTTCGCAATCAATATTATATTTTGAAACATTATTAAGCAACTTCTTCTGTTCTTTCGTGAATACATTGAATTTTAGCAAATTGTTCTTTGATATCGCCAATATTATAATATTAGATATGAATGTATTAAAACGTGTCGACGAATATACGATGTTATTGCAGTATATTATATCCTTTATCTCAGTATTATAATGGAAATCCACATTCTTTGTTTGCAAATATTGAGTTATTCTATTTATCAGCAAAGTAATGTCATCTGTTAAAATATAATACTCTTGCGATACATTAATATCACTAGAAAACATTATAAGAGCATCCATAGCAGATATATTGCTATATATGTATTCGTATGCTTCTAAATTTGCTTTCAATATATTATAATCGCCAATAGCTAGAATTGACCTGCAGAACTTAACAAATGACTGCGAATTCAATGATTTTTTTGGTATTAGCTTAGATTTATAAATAATACTTGCTATGATATTATTCGTTTTATCGTTATATTTCAAAACATATTTTTCATAATTAATTGAAAACCGATTTAATAATTGTATATACAAATGATGCGATTTATTTAAAACTCTATAATTGTTCCTCTTTTTAATATTAATTTTATCTTTGGATAATCTGTCAACTATAGATACTTTGAACCCACTATCAACGCATCGCATCGCCGAATATAACCCTACAATATTACAACCAACTATAATAATATTATTAATGGTCATTTATTATAAATAAATAATGAATATATTTTTATATATCTATTATACATTTATGTATGTATGCATTTATGTATGTATTTGCGCGTGTATGTATGCATAATGCATTTATGCGAATACGTATATATATATGACCGCGTATATGAATACATATTTATAAAATTTATATATAAATAAGTTCTAATATATATAAGTTATGATATGGGTGCGAATTCATCAAGACAATATACATACCAACAATATTATAATGCAGCAGAGAAAAGCGGTGTTATAAATGAAATTGATTTTAAAAATATTGATATAGAAAGCATTAATCCTTACGAAGTTTTAAATGTCCCTAAAAACTTTACTTGGGACGAGCTTAAGATATCATATAGAAAACTGGCTATAAATACACACCCAGATAAGCAAGGCGGGAACAAAGATTTATTTAATATTATTACTCATTGCTTTAAGAAACTCGCAGACGAACTTAAGATGCGCGAGGAGGACAAAAGCCATCACGACCTCAAACAACAATCGAATGATTTTTTTCATAAAATGACGAATGAAGCACTTCCACATCCGAGCGAAGTTTTGAAACCTAATGAAAAATTCACGAATACCAAGTTTAATAAAAACTTTGAAAAATGCAAGTTATACGACGAAGAGATTGAATTCGGGTATGGTTCGAAAATGGAGGAGTCCACAAAAAAACGCGAGGACATAAATATAGAAAAATTAATTAAGAAAAACAAGATAGATAATGAGAGTTTTAATGAAATATTTAATAAGAATGTTCCTGTTAATAAGGAGTTAATAAAATATCGCGAACCAGAGCCGCTTATATTATCAAAATCGCTGCAATATACTGAGTTAGGAGGGAAGCGCCCCGACGATTATTCTAGCAGTATTGAGAAGACGAACACGCTAGCATACACGGATTATATGAGAGCCCACGACGGGACGCGATTAGTCGACCCGCGATTAATGAAAAATGTCAAGGAATTTAAGAGCGTCGACGAATATGAAGCATACCGCGATGATAAGTCTAAGAAGATATTATCGGCAAAAGAATTGAAGAAGGAGGAATTAAAAGCACTTAAGGGGAAAAAAGAAGAGGAAGAGCGTTTAGAGCGGCTAAGAATATACGACAAGAAAATCGAGAAGTCTTACGAAAAAGCCAGTCAGTTATTTTTGCGATAATATCTTCCCTAAATAAATCCTCTTTTTTGTCGTAGTGATACATTTGAATAATTCATTTTGATTTTTTTGCGTGTCTTCCCAACCATAATTAAATAGGTCGCTTGATATTTGCTTATTTGTATATATACAATTATTGAAAGGGAATTTGCGACCCCACATTTTTCTATGTATAGATATAGTTGTTGGACAAGTTTGTTTTTTATTATATTTATAATCTCTAAATATTTCGCCATCCATATACTCGCTGCTTTTGTATTTTTTTCCCATCGTATCTCCAGATATATAAGGAATATATGAACTGCATAAACTGAAATCTATTAGGTCATTTATATTATCAAAGTTGGATACCTTAACATTTTTCATTTTAGAAACATCTGTAGATATTACTGATATTTTGTCTAAATCTCTAGGTAATGTATTATTATACCTTAATTTCAGGTTGTTCCCTATATTTTTTTGAAATAAATGTAAGTCCTTGTATAAATACAATTCCGATACGTCTTTTCCTATAGTATAATCCCAAATTTTGTCTGGATTAGATAAATCATTCTCTTGCGTATATAATATAGAACATATAGCACCTCCAGATATACCCGTTATATTTATATCATTTAATGGGAAATATTTCTTGATATACCCTACAATACCCATACTATACGGCAGGAACATTCCAGTGCCATACATGTTAATATTTGTATATGCATTTGATGTAATAAATAGCGATAATAACGATAGTAACGATAGTAACGATAGTAATAGTAATAGACGCATAGGAACACGCACTTTAATTATATATATCATTTTTAATTATAAAATAAAAATATAAAAATATAAATACACATATACCACTATTACTTAGTTATTAGTATTTAGTCGCTTTCCTGCTTTGCCTGCTTTGCCTTCTTTGGCTTCTTCTTATCATCATCGTCCTTCTTATCATCGTCGTCCTTCTTATCATCGTCGTCCTTCTTATCATCGTCAGTATTATCCTCCTTGTGCTTGTTCCACAAGTTTGCAAGCAAAACCATATATTCCTTGCTCGACAAGTTAGGATTTTCATCCTTGACTTTCTGGCGATTATCCTGAATGAACTTTAGGTATTTAGTGAGAGGCTTCTTTGCCTTTACAATCTCATTGCCGTCATCATCATATTCTACTTTCTTAACACGCTTTGCCTTCTTCTCGCCCTTGTCAGGCACATCCTTTGCCGCCTTTTTGTCATCCTTAATCATCTCCTTAACCTCTTTTATCGCCTTCTTATAATAAAGATCGACTTCCTTCTTATTTTCGAGGTCGTCAGGCATCTTTGCCATAATCTCCTTGATAAGCGTGGCGAGAGTAGCGTTGGTGTTTGCGGACATCTTTGCTGTTTGCTTTGCTGTTTGCTTTGCTGTTTGCTTTGCTGTTTGCTTTGCTGTTTGCTTTGCTGTTTGCTTTGCTTTGCTGCTTTGCTTTGCTGCTTTGCTTGTTGCTTTGCTGTTTGCTTTGCAGTGGTTGGCTCTTGTTATTATTTTCATTACAACTAATCAATTTTTAAATTTATATTTGCAAATTAGAACAAATTTATTGCAATAATATTAGTTATTATTAGTATTATAGTTTTCTCCATTGTATCCCATATTATCACCATAGTTTCCTACATTACCTACATTCCCAACGTTTCCAGTAAAGTTAGTAGGAGTTAATATGTCTCCTACTGCATTTACTCCGCTTAATGCTGCTACTGGCTTAAATAGCCACGACATAATAAATAAGCCCCACGTAGTTAATATTCCGCAAATACCTCCTATTATAAAAGCCCATCCAAAATAATATAACATATCATAGATTGTTGTGAAATTATTAGGGTTCTTTGGGTCATAATATATAGTTAATGTTTGATTGACATTAACTACGTCATAAGATGTATAGTCCTTCTTATATTTAGTCCCTTCAACTTCATATTCTATTATAACATCGCATTTCTTCTCTTTTTTCTTATCTACGTGAAAGCAATCAGCGCTAACTATCGTGGCAGTTGTTTTTTGAGTATAAGCACCATAATAATTTTTAATCATTACGCCTCCGTATATAAATAAGGATGCGAAGATTGTGCTCATTACTGCACCTCCGAAGTTATACAATAAACCAATATTTGAAGCAGTATCATAAGCATTTACTGCAGTATCATAAACTGGTGTAAACATTTCCTTGTTATTTTTAAGGTCAGTTAGAGCCGTTCCAATAACACCTTGCTGCTGCACAGGCTGCTCAATACCTCCTTTTCTAGTATAGTTTTTTCTAACATATCTTCTTTTTGGGAGGATAGGTGGTTTACTTTTGCCTATACCCTTGCCTTTGTTAATCCTTGTATTATTTTTTTTCATTATCTAATAAATTTAAGTATAATAAAATTAGATTATTTATTCAGCATATATAAATCATAAGACAAATATGTAGCGAATGATAACCATATAATATATGGGACTAGTGTGAGCATCGCAAAAATGCGAGTATATGAATAATAATTGCTTTGCAATGAAAATTGTATGAGCGTTAATATCGCAAACACCAAACTTAATATAATTATTATTAACCCATTGAATAACCCATTTTCCCCAAAAAAGATTGGTATATACATAAAATTGAATAGTAATGCTAATGTAGGTATTATCCAATACTGCAATTCCTTGAAATGCACATTTGTTCCGCATTTCGATATACTATCAGGGATACACTTGGAATCATATAGCGCATAACTATATATAACCCCTATCAATATATATAAGACGGGCCAGACAATCCCAAAAACATAACTTGGTGGGTTATACGCGGACTTCTTTAAGTTCTTATATTTAGGGTCGTTCCATTTACCTCCATATATAGCGCCAATAGTCATACCAATTATTAGAGGTAATAATATAATTATTATTCTTAGTATTTGAACTATTATATCTGCGGTATTATGTTCATCGAAACATATAATATCTCCAATGCAATCTTTCGCCATTATAGTATTCCGCCCTATCTCTATAAAATATAAAATATATAAAGAATATAATAGAGTAATAATGCCTCCTAAGAAAAAGGTTGGTGTAATACCACATAAACTTACTAGTATGCTTGAAGCAGTTGCAGCTTTGCAAAAGTGTCTTTCTATAAAATGTAAAATAGAACAGGAAAAATTAAAGAAAAGTAAATATCTTGTTGAAATAGAAAAAATAACTGGTGAATTTCAAAATGACGTAAAAGACCTTCAAGAACGCTTCAAGAATGATAAGGATAAAAGAGAAGCAGAGTTTGGGAAAAAATTTATAAATTATATGAAAAAGACTACTGAACTAAAAATAAGAATGATGAAAGAGAAGGAGCGCGATGAACTTATTGATTGCCAATTGAAAAACTGCTATGAGGATACCTTGCATATGTTAAAATTATCAACCGAAAATATGTTAGCGCACGCAGATAAAACAACCGAACAATACAAACTCGCTTTGAAATATAAGAAAATTTTTGAAACAACCAAATTAAAAGGAGAAGATATCAACAACCTTGATATTGATATGATGAAAATAAGATTGAAAGAATATGCTAAGGGGCTTAAGGCGGGTATGAAGAAAAAATAATAATATTAAAGAGGTAATAAAAACGATACCAGAAGACTATTATAAGAGTATATTAAATGGAACATATAATAGACAAAAAGATTATATTAAGAAAAATAAGGTAAGAAAATACAAGAATTATAAAGACTAAAATCGGCATTTTAAATGTCCAAAGGTGTAATCACAAATTGTAATAGCACGTATGGCAATCCCGCACTTAATTCCATAAAATATTCATCAAGTGTATCAATGTAGTAAGAACCAGTATTATCATCCTTATGTATAGGATATAGCCTCCTGTATTTCTTATAATCCATCTCTATCATTTCAAGGTATATTATCATTCTTACTTAAAAATTATAATATATATATATATATATGAACAACATAGATATTATTCCTTGTGCTATAAATAACAAAAACAAGCAACTAATATCTAATCCTATTACATGCCAGTTTGAAAGTCGTAAGATGTTTGGCAAAATTTTTTCAAAAGTATTAGGATTAAATAGAACTTCTATTACTACCTATTCAAGCCATAACAATATTTCCGCTCTTAAATCGGAATTTTAAATGTCCAAAGGTGTAATAATATTTAAGATTTAGGTAATAACTACTATTATATATGATATGACTAGTAAAACGCTTGAGGAAATTTGCAATATTCTTCCTAGAAGTAAAAGGAATACTAAATATGGTAGCAATGTAGGTAAATACCCGTTTTTTACGTGTTCTAAAGTTGTTGATAGTTTTGTGGATATACCTGACTATGAAGGCGATAGCCTAATTATTGGAGATCGCGGTGAGCCAAATATTAGTTTTGCAAATGAATTCTCTGCAAGCGACATTTGCTATATTCTGCAAAATAAAAACAAATCAATGCTAAACTTAAAATATGTTTACTATTACTTGTATAATAACTTGGATATTATGGACAATTTGTATGTAGGAGATACTATTAAGCACATCTCAAAAGCAAACGTCAAAAGTATTGCAATTCCTATACCATCTCTCAAACAACAGAATGCGATTGTTGAGTATTGCGAAATGAATGACAATAATATAAGGCAATTAGAAAAGGAAATTGAAGATAAAAAAGCACACATACAGCAATATATAAAGGATTATAAGTAAGATTACGTAGTTTTTATTTTTACTAATTATATGCCAGTTCGTAATAAAAAATTATTTTATTATGTTAGAACATATATGAAAAGAGTTTTTATAATTCGAGATAAAACACCTGAGAGGGATGATAATGAGGCTGGAGCCAGAGTAAGAACACCTGAAAGGGCTGCTAGGGTTGTTAAAGAGAAAATACCTGAGCAACCTAAACCAAGATTTATAATAAAAAGCAAATCACCTGAAAGGGCTAGAGTAAGAACACCTGAAAGGGCTGCTAGGGTTGTTAAAGAGAAAACACCTGAGCAACCTAAACCAAGATTTATGATAATTAGCAAATCACCTGAAAGGGCTAGAGTAAGAACACCTGAAAGGGCTAGAGTAAGAACACCTGAAAGGGCTAGAGTAAGAACACCTGAAAGAGCTAGAGTAAGAACACCTGAAAGGGCTGCTAGGGTTGCTAAAGAGAAAACACCTGAGCAACCTAAACCAAGATTTATGATAATTAGCAAATCACCTGAAAGGGCTGCTAGAGTAAGAACTCCTGAGAGAGCGGCTGCTAGGGTTGAAACTAGAGTAAGAACACCTGAGAGAGCGGCTGCTAGAGTAAGAACTCCTGAGCAACCTAAACCAAGATTTATGATAATTAGCAAATCACCTGAAAGGGCTGCTAGGGTTGCTAAAGAGAAAACACCTGAGCAACCTAAACCAAGATTTATGATAACTAGCAAATCACCTGAAAGGGTTAGAGTAAGAACACCTGAGCAACCTAAACCAAGATTTACAATAAGCAGCAGATCTCCTAAAAAAGATAAAAAATAAAAATTTCATATAACATATTATTAGTATGCAATAATGCATATCTACAAAAACCCCAAACGAGGAATAGCCGTTCTAGTATGACTATCATAATTGAGCCTCTCAAGGAACCTATTATTTATATGCCTATTTTGCATATCTTCTAATATATACTTGTCTTTCCGCATTCCCGCAGTTAGTATCTGACCATTAATTTCAAATATTCCTTGTAGTTCAAGGGCTTCTATGTTTTTATATATCTCGTTTTTTATAATATTGTAAAAATTAATAACGTGATACAATAATTCAGCAAAGCAACTAAAAGATTTATTCGCCGTCAATATAAATCTTCCTTTAATTATTTGTATAGGAAAGGTAGCATTGGTATCACTATCAAACTGCATATATTCGCTAATGAATGCAGTATAATATCTTTTATTTGCTTTATAAAGCGAGTATAAAGCATCATTGGATATAACAATGTTATCTAATGCAATGTCGAATTGTCTAGTATAATAAGATTTTTTATAGGTAATATCATTATCATTGTAAAGTTCTTCATATTCTTTTTTATTTTTGCAATTATATTTGCAATTATTATAAAGGCTATAGTTGATGCATTCGCTACATCCCAAGTAATCTAAATCATCTATGAAGGGGTCTTCAGTTATTCTAAGCAACTTATGAAAATGCTTGATATTTTTATAGTTGTCGCTATTATTCATATCGCATAGAATAGAAGAATATAAATACGCATATATTGCTCTCAAGATATCTTCTGGTAATATCTCTAAATACGTTGTTGGCATATTGCTATCTTGCTTATAATAACAAATCAGTTTTTATATTTATTAGGGGTTGCCCTTATTATAAAGCGTGTCAAATGGCTTGTTCCATTTAAGTTTCTCTTGGGTTAAATCGCGTCCTCTCATATATTTAATAAACTTAATAGCCTCATCCTTGTTATCTACCACAAAGAACCCATTTAAGGAAGTAATACATCCTTGATTATTGTGAATAGATGCCAAAATGATATTATTCATATTTATTTTATATATATCTGAAATGAAGGGCGGTTGCTCTACAAGCCATTCTTTATACATCTTTTCATAGGTTTCCTTGCCTAACACTAGGGTTTCCGTGAGCCCATTATTATATGCGATGACCATTGTATTATCTTCAAAGGTGATATCTACTAGTTCGTTATTAATGTGTTCCATTTTTATAATATTATTATATTATTTGTTTATATAAGATATAATTATTTAGTATATTTATACTATATCTAAATAAAACTATAATAATAAAATAGAATATTATGAAATCCTATGATTTGGTTATTGTAGGTGCGGGTCCTGCAGGGTTGGCTTTAGCACATACGTCAAGTTCGATATATAGGCGTATTTTAATAATAGACAAAGAATTAGAGATTGGCGGATGCCATCGTGTTAAAAGGAATAGCGATGGGATGTTTACTGAGCACGGACCGCGCATTTATTTATCAATTTATTACAACTTCTTTAATCTTATGAATGAATTGGGATTAAAAGTAGAGGATGTTTTTGTTAATTATAAGTATTCGTTTTATGATGTAGCGACAAGTAAAATATTGCCTTCCTACACTTTTTATGAGATAATGATGTTCTCCCTAACATACTTGATATATATATTTAATGATGACTATGGCAAAGATACAAGTTTATACGAGTATTTAAGAGGTTATGGGTATTCTCTTAAAGTTATTGATGTATTTGATAGGTTGTGTCGTTTTACCGATGGGGGCAATGTATATACATATAGTTTGAACAAAATATTAAAATTAACAGATAATGCAACATTGCTAAAAATATATCAACCAAATGCACCGCTTGATACAACGCTATTTAGCACTTGGAAGAAGTTTCTAAGTAATCGCGGGGTTGATTTCAAACTCGGTAATGAAATCACTGATTATGAGATTAACAATAATAATGTCGAAGTCGTTGCTCTTAATAATGGCGAAAAAATAAAGTGCGGCAAATTAGTATTTGCAGTCCCTCCAGTAGCTCTCTTGAATATCATTAAATATGAAGGGCATTTGCGAAATGCTTTTGGTAATTATTATGATATTGAGAGGTGGGTAGAAAAAACCAAATATATAGATTATATATCAATAACCTTTCATTTTAAAGAGAAGCTCAAATTACCTTATATCAACGGATTATCACTAGATACAGATTGGGGGATTGGTTTAATTAATTTATCGGATTTTATGGATAATGTTGACAAAGTAGAGAGCGGATATTCCGTTGTTCTAAGTGCCGCAGTAAGTATTTGCGATAAAATTAGCAAATTTACTTATAAAAAAGCAAACGAATGCAATGCAGATGAATTAATTAAAGAAGTTCATCGGCAAATTAAAGAGAGCCTCTTTAATGAATTATCGGATGACTATACGGCTATCGTAAATCCCAATAATTACTATAATGTGCATAAAAATAAATGGGAATGCACAGATAACGCATATTTCAATGTATATAACGAGAAATACATACCATTCAATAGTAGTATCAATAACCTATATAATCTAGGGACGCATAACGGGAGAAGTTATATAAATTATACAACAATCGAAAGCGCGGTATCAAATGCGATATCCCTTGCTGGCGAATTATATCCTGAAGTTCAGAGTAAATATACTATATACAAAGGTATATCAGGGAAAAATATAATAATGTGGGTAATTATTATAATATCTGTATTAGTTTTTTATTATTTTTATCTAAATAGATAATTAGAAGTATAATAAATTTTGCTAAATATGGAAAGGGCTCTTATTATGGTTTTACATTCAGTTGTTATTGGACTTATCTTGTATGCTTTGATGGTCTATGTATTCAATCAAAAGCCGTTAATTGCGGAATCAAGAAGCATACTTATTGCAGCCGTTTTGTTAATCTATATGATTTTATTCGGACACGGGCTTCCTACAAAGTTAAATAATAATTTATAATATCACCTAGTATTACCTAGTATTACCTAGTATCACCTAGTATCACCTAGTATCACCTAGTATTACCTAGTATTACCTAGTATTACCTAGTATCACTTAGTATTACCTAGTATTATCTAGTATCACCTAGTATCACCTAGTATTACCTAGTAGTATCACTTAGTATCACCTAGTATCACCTAGTATTACCTAGTATCCTTTTGTTTTGTATAAATAATCAAATAGGCGTTATCATTTTTCTCTTTAAAGTTTAATGTATTGGTAGTATCAATATTTATAACATTTCTATCATCATACAATATATTACCATTGGGGGTATTGCATATAGCCGAATAATGCCCGCCATTTAATGACCCAAAATGCAAAGCAGTTGATGAAAAGAGATATTTAACATCCTTCTTCTTTGACAATATGCTACCTTTATTAAACATCAAATAATCATTAATAGATATTGGCGTATCATTCTTCAGATGCATATTTATAAAACGCTTAAGAATTATCACTAAAACGTTAGGCAACTTCCATAATTTTGTAGATTTTTTATAAGACGTATTCTTGTTGCATTTAGTGCAAAGCCAATCGCCTTTTATGATTTCCTCTTTTAATGATTGCGATATCATAAGCGATATATTGGGTGTTGGAGTATCTTTAGGGATATCTATATTAAGAGATGTGAAAGGTTCAAAATTATAAAAAGTCAAATTGCAATGCAAACATCGAGTTGTATTTAAATAAAAACCTTGAGTATTTTTTTGCCAAATAGAAACCTTGCTATTAAACTTGTTATAATAATAGTCATACTTTTTCTTTAATAATTTGCAATTAACAATCGCATTCGTAAACTCAGTATCACTTTTATATACTACGCCGTCTGTTAAGTAATCTTTTAACAATAGCAGGTTATTATTTTTATTCAGAGGGAGAGGCTCAATGTCTTCAGCGATTTTATCAGATAAATATGTCCATAGTTCTCCTATATCAATCTGTTCTCCTTTATAAAAGATGTCTTTGAATACGCTATAGAGAGTGTTCAAAAACTTATGAGGAATAATTGAATTATTCTTAACGACCATCAAATCAATTATTTCTTTTAGTTGGGATGATATAGTATTGTCTGCAAACTCATTGGACAAAATAATATTACGAAGTATATTATTCCTAGAAATAACCTGTATTAAACTATTAATTGCACAGGTAGAACCTAAATTTTCTATTCCTTGCATTTTATATTTAGATATATTTACATATAATTTATAAACATTTATATATAAGACAAACCATTTAATAAAAATATTTATTTATAAGTAGAATAGAAAAATTACATATTAATGCCTCCTAAAACTAAGAAATCTTCAAAATCGCCGAAATCAAAACCTTTATCAAAGACATTAAAATCAATGTCTCCTATTCCTGGTTCGCTAGGTGGTCCTGGCGGTATAGACAATGCTACCGCAACATCAATAAAGTCAACTACGCTATTATTTGCGATATTAATAGGTTCCATTGCGTTAGTAATAAATGTATATGCTATTATTTGGATATACAAGTTAGAAAGCATAGATTGCAAATGTAGTAATAGTTGGATGAGGTTATATATTAAATATTACTTGCACGTTCTCATTCCAGTAATGTCTATATCATTATTAATAAATATCTACTTATTCTTTAACAATATGACGTATCGCGATATTACAAGCGATTTATTCCGTTTATATAGGTTATTTGCTGGACTAGTAAATTTTCTGGGATTTATAAATATCATAATATCTATAATATTTATTAATAAACTAAAAGAAATAAATTGTGAATGCAGCGAAGATATAAAACGCGAAGTGTATTTCATATATAATATAATATTAGCATCAATCATATCCCTAATTATATTATTTGCTCTAATGTCTATTCCATTAGCATTATCAACGGCTCGTTAATACTACGTTAATAACTTATTATTACCTAATCTAAATCATCAACATCGCCAGCGGCACCAGCAGCATCTTCTGGAGCATCTCCACTTGGCGGGGGCATCCCTTGACTATATAGTTTTTGCATTAGAGGATTTACTTTAGCCTCGAGCTCTTTTTGTTTTTCCTTATAAACATCAGTATCCTGTTTATCATTCTCTTCAAGCCATTTGATACCTTCCTCAATGATTGGGTCAAGTTCCTCTTTAACTTCATCGAGAATAGCAGGAGAACCTTCGCGCTTTGTCATAGAATTCTTAAGATTATACAGATAATTTTCTAGACCATTCTTTGCTTCAATCTTCTCTTTTAGTTTATTATCTTCCTCTTTATATTCATCTGCCTTTTTAATCATCTCTTCAATCTGCTCTTTAGTAAGGCGACCTTTGTCGTTTGTAATAGTAATGTTATTAGTCTTCTTTGTTGTCTTCTCTTCTGCCGTAATATTCATAATACCATTTGCATCAACGTCAAATGATACTTCGATTTGCGGCTGTCCTCGTGGCATTGGAGGAATGCCATCCAAATGAAAACTTCCTAGCAGATTATTATCCTTTGTAAATCCTCGCTCACCTTCATAAATCTTAATATCGACACCTGGCTGATTATCAGCATATGTTGAAAATGTTTGCGATTTCTTCGTAGGGATTGTAGTATTACGCTCAATGATTTTAGTCATTACTCCGCCAGCAGTTTCAATACCTAGAGAAAGCGGTGCAACATCAAGCAATAGCAACTCGCTTGTTTTAGAGTTGCCTTGTCCAGTTAGAATAGATGCCTGAACTGCTGCACCATAAGCAACTGCCTCATCGGGATTTAGTGATTTATTCAATTGCTTTCCATTGAAATAATTAGATAGAAGCTCTTGAACTCGCGGGATACGCGTTGTTCCACCAACTAGAACAATCTCGTGAATATCCCCCTTAGACATCTTTGCGTCTTTAAGAAGCCTATCAAGAGGCTCAAGAGTTCTCATAAATACCTTGTCCGCAAGTTGCTCAAACTTGGCTCGAGTTAGCGTAGTATTATAATCGACACCATCAAGCAGCGATTCAACTTCAATAGATGTAGTCGTTGATGCCGATAGTGTCTTCTTTGCTTTCTCTGCAGCAATATTAAGCCGCTTAAGAGCACGTGCATTCTCGCGCACATCCTTCTTCATCCTCTTCTTGATATCCTCACACAACCATTCTACAATCAGATTGTCGATATCAGAGCCTCCCAAATGCGTATCTCCTCCAGTCGCTTTCACCTCAAAAATACCTCCGTCAAGAGTTAAAATAGATACATCGTGCGTTCCCAAACACGACATTATTACCATAATAGCATTTAACCATTATTTCTCATACTTTCATATGAGTTTAGACTATATCTTATTTAGATTTGATTTGATTTGATTTGATTTGTTGTTGCTTTTGCTTTATTATTTTTAATGTATTAACCCATATGTCTGGTGTTATTAAATAATATTCCTTATAATCCCCATTTTGTATTGCTTCTTTTACTGCATTGATTTTCGCGTCATTCTTACCTGATTTTATATCATTCCGATACCAAATATGATTATCTTTAATCTCTATCAATAAGTCATTTATCATAAAATCAACCTTGTAGTTCCTTTTAATATCTTGAAATATATATGATATTACGGGTCCATTCTTAACAATTATAGAATTGTTATTACACCAGTTGATAAAATTTAATTCCAATTTAGATTGATATAATATAATATCATTTATGCAATTTTTCGTTGTTCTTATCTTGTATGTTTTATTACATAGTGTGCAAGATGAACATAGTATTTTATGACTATTCTTATATTTTTCTAATGTTTTAGCTCGCCAATCATTATTACAATTATCACATCGCAATATAGGTTGGTTCGCTTTAATTACTAGATTATTCGCATAGTCATAAAATACACTCGAAAATAGCATCTGGTTATTCGTTTTAAAAACAGCCCAGTATTCTAAATCTTCTATTTTATATTTTTCATTTTGGAGACTTATTATATTTTTAGAAATTCTTTTATAATCCTCATTTGTTAAATGATATGAATAGTAAGTATCTTTAAAATCATCGTCGTATTCCTCAAATAGCCTATCACTCTCTTCTTTTTGTTCTTTTAATGACAAAGGTAGTATTGGTGTTTGTTTATCTTTATTAACACTGCTACCACAACTATCGCATCTATAAGAACACTTATTTATCTTTCTCAAAAATTGTGTTGTTCCTACAATATGGACTGCGTCGCAAGTAATACACTTGTATTTAATATTAAGCGCATCCCTTTTTGATAGATGTTTATCGTTCAGTGTAATGTGATAAATGCTATTTTTCTTCGATGAATATTTATTACACGAAAATTCTAATTTAATGCTTTTTATTTCTATTGGGGTATTATCTTTAGTTATTTCAATAATATTATTTAATATTTTCAACCTTTCATCCATTATATATAGTTTGTTGCAATATACTATATATAATGATATGTGTTTATACTAATTATCAATTTTTTTCAAATCTAAACGCTGGCATTCGTGGATATTTCTGGTAATATTACCTTACTTTATCTAGTCGTTGAACCTTATTGTTATCGCTAACAATGTTGGCTGCTGATTGTCCATTTCATTAATAAATTCCATATTAAAATATTTTAATATTTTTAATATAGAAATCATATTCATCCATATCTTTTTCAAACCTTCGCATTTATGCTCACGCATTCCGCTGTGGTAGATAATGGCTTTAGGAGTTTCCAGCAATTAACCAGCTTCCATCTATTGCCGTTTTAATAACAAGCAATCAATGGTCGGGCATAATCCGAAGGTAGCAGAACTTTACCACCGCAATCAAAAACTAAAATATTCCTCTCTTGCTTGTCTCCAGTCTTATCGAGACCATATGCAATCGCAGCCGCAGTAGGCTCATTAATAATACGCAATACCTCGAGACCTGCGATTGCACCAGCGTCCTTCGTAGCTTGTCTTTGCGAATCATTGAAGTATGCTGGCACAGTGATAACCACCTTTTTAAGCGGATGCCCTAGAAACGATTCGGTTGTCTCCTTGAGCCTCTGAATAACCATTGCAGAAATCTCCTCAGGATGAAATTGCTTGTCCTCGTTCTTATATTTAACATTGATTAGAGGCTTGTTGTTATTATCCCCTGTGACGTTAAAAGACCATAGCTTGATGTCTACCTGCACAACCTTATCATTAAACTTGCGACCAATGAGACGTTTTGCATCATATATAGTATTTTTAGGGTTCATAGTAGATTGATTTTTAGCAGCATCACCGACGAGTTTTTCTTCGTCTGAAAATGAAACATATGATGGGATAATACGCGAGCCTGTTTGTCCGTCGGGAATAATCTCTACTCTATCATTCAACCATACGGCGGCGCAACTCGTTGTTGTCCCAATATCAAAACCTGCCGCAATCTCATCAGTATTCACCATTATTTTATATATATTTCTATAGTTATATATATTATAAAATCTTTATATATTTTTTGTGTCTGTGTCTGTGTTGTGATTATAGAATAATTAATATATATTATAATTATAAGATATATGAGTGTTGTAGATTTAAATAATACTTTTAAATATGATAAAATAATCCTTAATTTAAATAGTTCAAATTGTTTAATGTTTAATGCAGCAGAAACAAACTTCTATATTAATTTAGTAGAACCAATTAAGAATGTAATTTACATTAAAATTCTAAAATCATCTATAGTATCAACAACCTCTATAAAAAATACACCATTATCATATGAAAAATATGACCCTATCTATATTACACTTAACGATTATGACAGGTCTAATTCATATATAAAGGGCACCCAAGTTATCACAAGTAATTTTGTTATTGATGGAGTTGCTAATACATCAACTACAACGAATACAATTTTTGATTGCGCTAAATATTTTGATTTAATACCATATTCATATGCTGAAAATTCAGACATTTCATATAGTCAAACATCATCTGATTGGACAGACCCTTCAGTATATGTATTAAATCCACCTGAACAAATTCTTAGAAGATTGAATATACAATTTAGAGACAAATTTTTCAAATTATTTAACACATCCATTTTAACACATTTTAATCTTTCAATATGCATATATTTTATTAAGAATAGGGTATAATATATCTATATAAAATATATAAAAGATACTAACATAATATATATAAAAATACTAAGATAATTATGAAACTTAACATTTATAATAATTTTAGAGCAATTTACTATAATACGCTGACAAACTTCTATTTATGTTTTAATAGTTTAGTGCCTTATTACGATGATGTGATTATTTCGCTATCGATTACTTCTTTTAAAAACATCTTTAATAACAATTTAAATCTGAAATCTATAAAACAAAACAGAATGATACAACTATTATATTCACTTAACGACAAAGATAAATTAATTGTAGATGATGATGGCTATATCATTATTTATTATGATAAGGATGATAAAATATGCGCGGCGGATGCTGCGGATGCTGAAGAACGCGTAGCGACTGAAGAGGATGATGAAGCGGATGCTGATGAAGAACGTGTAGCAACTGAAGAGGATGCTGACGTATCACCTAGTAATCCTGACGTATCACCTAGTAATCCTGACGTATCACCTAGTAATCCTGATGTATCACCTAGTAATCCCGACGTATCACCTAGTAATCCTGATGTATCACCTAGTAATCCTGATGTATCACCTAGTAATCCTGATGTATCACCTAGTAATCCTGCCGAAGCAGCCGAAGCAGCCGAAGCAGCCGACGCAGCATTTGAAACCGAAGAGGTTAATGAACATTATAATAGTTCAGATAAAAAAAATAATTAAAGTAATCTGCGTGTTCAAGATATATACTTTAATGTTAGCTTCTTCTTCCATATCTCTTTAATTTCGTCATCATAGTTGATTATACCATAGCATTTACTTTTTAGTCTCTTTAATATATTGTTGTTGATATTATCAATAATATATTTCTCGTATTCATTGATATAATATAGTTTCTCATTCGCAATTTTAGCATCATTAATATATATTATATTGTATATGTATGTAGTATAAAGAAAATATAATATAGTATCTAAACTTCCTATAGTAAAATTATTATATTCGCTTTTAGTCCCATTGTTGATAGAGAAGCATTCATTTTTAACATTTATAATATTTATTAAATTAAATATTGTATTATCCTCTTTATTTATTATGTTGATATCATAATATGTATATAATAGGTTGTCTTTATCGACGCGATTAGTAATATCGATATCATAATTAGCAAGTTTATTCTCCTTATTCTTGATAATCGCTAATATGTCATTTTTAGTTTTCTCGTAATCAGTTGATAATATAGTAATATACTTGGAATAATCATTGATGCGTCCACAGCAATTTAAGCTCAACTTCTTATATATTTTAAGCGCAAAACTATCTATGACGGGATTTTTAGAGACTTTAATATATTCTAAAATATTCTTTGTTAATACCTGATATATGATTGGTATTTTAATGCATTCGTATTTTGCATTTAAAATTGGCGTAGGATATGTTTTATTCAATATATTTAGGCGCTCGTATATTTTTTCCCATCTATACCCTGATTGTTCTGGGCGCGAAAGTTCGTAATACAAATTTTTCTTTATAATGGGCAATGGTATTATGTTGTATTTATCCTTGTAATGCTTTAAACTTTTCTTTTCCTTCTTGCTATATTTTAATAAATTGTCATATATATTGGATTTTATAATACTAATATCAAAAATCTGCTTACCATATACATATACCCTATAAGTTCCTTGATGCTTCGCCTTTTTAATTTTAATGTAGGTATATCCTTTTTCCTTAATGATTTTAGCAAGCTCTATTGAATCGTTAAGTGGATTTTTGGATAAACAATCAAAATCATTAATGGTATAATCTTTGTAAAATCTCAGTTTTTTTGGTAAAATAACGTTTATAACAAAGCCGCCGTATAATATAAGTTTCTTTTTAATAATAAACTTTGAGATTAGAGTGATAACATCATTGTATTCATTGTATACGTTCTTTAATTTATTAACCTCTATTTCTTTAATAATCTTGTCGATTTTATATTCCGAATTATTATTATTCATAAAATTATTAATACACCTTCTTAATATTATAATAGAAGTTAAAAAAATTAGTAATAGGTTATTTACTTCTTAGCTTTCTTAGCCTTCTTTTTCATATAGGGAACATTGTTATTTAATGTTTTGCGGTCAATATAGACCTTCTTGCCGTGTTTATTAATTATAAATTTACCTTGTTTGGGTCCTGTATATACTTTTACATTCCCTGCTATTTGTTGCTGCTGTTGCTGCTGCTGTTGCTGTTGCTGTTGCTGTTGCTGTTGCTGTTGCTGTTGCTGTTGCCTTCCTCCCCTCATACGAGCAGCATTAGCAGCTTTAGCAGCATTAGTTTCAAGTGCCTCATTTATTACGCCTTGTCTAAAATTTAATCCCTCCCTAAGTTTTTTTGACAACATATTATTATAAATATCCTAATATATATTAAGATAATATTTTGTAAAAAATGATGAAGATATTATAATAATATCTATAATATTTCAATGAACATTAATAATTTTTGCGTGGATATTATACTATCCATCTCTTCTACATTGTTCATTAATAATTTGCGTAGTTTTATATTGCTAGATAAATCTATATATTCGCATAAATATGCTATTCTCAAAAACAATAAGGATATTATTAAGTATATGCTATATGATACTGCGACACCATATTATTATGTAATATTCGACAATACATATGCAAACATAAATGCAAACTTGTATGATTATAGATACAATGATAAGGAACTATATGCAGCCGCTAATACCCTATCTTATTATGTAATAAACAAGGTTGTTCGCAAAGAAGTTGCCGAGATATATTTGCTCAATATATTTGTAAGAACTAAAAATAAGAACTATAGCAGCTATCGCGGCAACGAGAATATAGCAATCCATAAAATCAAAAACAAACGCATCAGGTTATGTTGCAAATTATTTGGTAGTATTTTTAATTATAATTGGGAATACTCTAATATTAATTTATATGACTTATTTAATGTCATATATTGCATCGTATATAAGAGGTATGATAATATATATGATGTCTTATATAATATGAAAATACATAAATCATTGGAACCTATAAAAACAATGCAAATTCTTATAGGATATGAAAATGATATTACTGCTAATATAAATAATGCTAATAATGCAAATTATATTATGATAGGAATATATAAATATACTATATTATATATAATATATGATTATCTAGAGAATATCCAAGACTATATAATCAAAACAAAGTTTAATTTGCTAATACATGTAATCGTCGATAAATGCATAGAAATAAAAGGGTTTCTTATAGAAAATAATTATTTGCCTAATAAATTGAAATTATTGGTCTTGGCAAAAATTAACAAAGTATATAATATATTTGCTACCGCTACTTAACATCTTCGTATTCGTAATATTTAAATTTAGGCATTATACTACCTACTTGCGTATTTTCAGCAGCCTCTTTCAAATCGGTGCCTTGAAATAATGTTGAAGAATTTAAGAATACTGGTTGCACTATTTGCTTTGTCCCATAAGAACACACATTTGGTCGATGTCCCATATCTCCCCTATATTGATATATATAATCAATTGGATTATATACTCTATTTGCTGGTTGTCCCTGTGGTCGCCCTTGCATCTGCTTATCTTGTTTCTGTAATATCATTAATTGCTGTTCTATCTTTTGTCTTTGCTGAGGTTGCAATTCGGGTTTAAGTAGTTCCTGTTGTAGTAATTGCTGTTGATATTGTTGCTGTTGCTGTTGTAATATCATTAATTGCTGTTGTATATCTTGTTTTTGTTGAGGTTGCAAATCTTCTCTAAGTAATTGCTGTTGTAATATTTGCTGTTGTAATATTTGCTGTTGTTGCTGTATCACATTATTATTTGTTCCTGATGAAGCAACGTTGGATGTTATTATACCCGTCGCTATGTTAGAAGTAGTCGCAGGTGCAGAAGATGATATTTGCCCTGTGCCGCTAATACCTCCAGAGATTGCTGGGATATTGCCTGTGATATCTGACAAATCGCCAGAGATTGCTGGGATATTGTCGGCAATATTGGATATATTTCCTGTTAATTCTGATATTTTACCCGTTAATTCCGAAATATTATTTTGGCTATCATTGAGATATCCCTGAGAATATAACTGGTTTAAAGATAATATAGTATCATTTAACTGATTTTGCTCGCCTAGCGGGTCTCCTAGATTATTCCTAGCATATGGAGAACTCATTAGGTCATTTTTATCATTTAGCATAATATTTATATTAAAAACATTATCACTATTCTTTACTATTTCTGAAAAATGCTTCTCGCTATCAACAGACACATTTATATTTGAAGTATTTAACTCGCTTTGTGAATTCTGATGTAGTGATACTGGGGTCGTCATAGCAGTCCTCTTAATTATGTCTTGTCTCTTCAATTCGTTCGCTATCAATCGAAGCTCATATAATATGAAACTATTATCAAACATTTCTAGTAATTTATTATCAGATACTATAAATTCCTTTTTAATATTATATTCAAACTCATTATAATTATCGTGCATCAACATCGCTCTGAATAAATAATCGTTAAATTGTAAATGCACATAGCATTTTACTAAAATATCTAGAATTCGTGTGTTTGTTAATTCGGTATTATGTTGGTCTTTGTAGAATTTTTTAAGTTTATCTTTAAGATGTCCTTTAGATATGTTTGTGATTAATTCGGGTTTTATATCATTACTTTGCATATTTGTTATTATTTTGTATTCCGTCGAATTGTATATTCTTAATTTTAAGATATCTTCATTCAAGTCATTCTCATAGAAATCCTGCAAGTTCCTGTTTAATTCCTTGTCGGTAGGTTGCCTATCGAGAATATTCTTATAAACATTTATTATTGTATATTCATTCAAGTTATTATTTGATATTGCAGAGGGGTCATTCCTGTAGTTTTTTGCCCTGTATGGTAAATATTCGTCGCCTATAGGGTCATTAATAGTTTCATACTTGTCATATACCTTCGTTTTATATTTGTCCATTTCAGCGCTGAAACTTACTTCTTGATTTGTTGCATCTCCATAAAGGGTAAGGGCTTCGCCTCTCGATTTCACAAGAGCATCGTAATCCGTCGTAAGTTTATTGTCATTTTCAAACTTTTCCTTTATTAATGAATAAGCATCTTTGAAATCTTCTATGCAATTGTCAAAATAAATACTCTTAACATAATCACTTACATATATTGCAACAAATAAGATTATTAATGTTAAGACTGCTATTAATATATATTTTTTCATAACTTCTCTTTATAAGATATAAATAAAAATATGTTGCTAATATATATTATATAAGATTTTATCATATTAATATATATATAATAATACATACCGCATAACAATCACTATAACAATGGATAGTAATAGTAAATACGTGTATGCATCGAAAAAAAGAAAATATACTTGCGACGACGAGGAAGCCGAAGAGCATAATGACCCGCACGATAAGAACATTTATATTATTAATAATCATTTGTATTTCTCTTCTGACATTACACCGAAATCGGCATTTACGCTTTGCAAATATTTGAGAAGTCTTGAGATTAAATTGAGGGTGGAGAGTATTAGCGCGTCCTCTAATGTTCAACCTGAGATTTACCTGCATATTACTACGAATGGAGGATGTATTTACTCGGCATTCTCTATCATTGATTGCTTTAAAAGCCTGAGTATCCCTGTGAATACCATTATTGATAGCAACGTATCCTCTGCAGGGACTATTATTAGTATTCACGGACATAAGAGATATATTTGCACAAACTCCTATGTTCTTGTTCACGAGTTGCGGTCAGGTTGCTGGGGTAAATTAGCATATATCGATGATACCTACAAAAACTGCCTTAAAATTCAAGCACATATTAATCAGATTTATTTGGATAAAACAAAAATAACTAAGAAATATTTGAAGGAAATCCTTGTGAAAGATTTGGAATTGAATGCGGACGAGTGCATCCGCTTAGGAATTGCAGACGAGATTTATATTTCTAAATAAATATGATAAATATGATATATATGATATATATGATAAATATGATAAATATGATAAATATGATATATATCGCATATATATCGCATATATATCGCATATATCATCTGATAATCAAATAATCTGATATTATTTATATTCTTTTTATATATTAGATTAATAATTTAATATTTCCTAACAAACAATGATGATGAACAAAATATTCTTTCAAGACATATATATACATATGATAACGATGACAATCATATTATCATATTCTATTATCAGCGCCCTCTATATATTATTTAGCGATAATTACAATGTTGTGCTTCGCATATTCGTAATATTTGTAATAGCAGCAGCCGTTATGCTTATGATGAAGAAGGAGACATTCTTGCCGTTTTTGGGATTAGCGCATTTACCGAATACATTGATTGCAAATGAAAAAATACCTAACGGGGCTAACTTATCATATACAATCGATATGAATGATTACGAGGACGGGACGATTGTTATCTATTGGGCTGCTAATAAGACCGATAAAATCATAGAGGATCCTTATGAAGCATATAAAAATTATAATAATGTAGGTGTATCTAAAGTTAAGAATGGTAAAGCCGAAGTTCGCATTTTCTGCCCTGATAGATACAAGGTTAAAAAAGTATTTAGTCAATTACTAGAGCGCCATTTCCATTACAGGATTGTATTCAAAGATACGGGCTTCTTAAGCCCTGTGATGTCGGTCAAGGTAGATTGTTGATTTATTATATACCTTTGCTATTTTTCTAATATATTTCATACCTTGCATACCTCCGCTTAATTTTTTATCTAAGAAATAGTTATAAAAATCCTTTTTGAATAGTGATATTATTTTATAGTTATATTTATGATCTTCTTTAAATGAAAGATACTTCATCAGTTTTATGAATGCTTGATTGTCCATTGCTTTTTTAATTGCATTTAAATTTTTCTTATCATCAATTATAGCATAGCAATATTGTGTTAATCCGTATTTTCCTTCTTTATCAACTATAGGATATGTGCCAGCGCCATTAGACCAAATAACTTTTGGAACACCAAAATGCCCCCCTTTGTCGCGGAGACTATACTTATATTTCATTGCATCTTTTATAGTAATACTATAGCAACAAGGAAATTCAGTTTTAGTATCTGACATTTCATCTCTTTGAGTATGATATAACGATTCATTTAATACATTTACTTTTTCCTCTTTTTTTGTTGCTATTATTTTTTTGAAATCTTTGAATTTACCACTTGGTATAAAATCCCAGTTATTTAAATCTATCTCATATTCTTCTTCATCTCCCTTTGTATTATCAATATCATTAATAATTGTTTTATTACTATTTGTAAGCGTATTTTGAACTACATAATAATCAAAATTAGTTCCTACGCCAAATATTTTTTTCCCTGTTTCAAAATCGTTCATATTAAGATATATTAAATTATGTTCTTTCATAAAATCAAAAACATTTCTTTTTTTCCCTTTACCTTTCCCGCTAATATCTCGCCACCCCGACGGATGAATTATTAGCAAATACCCATTATTTTCTAATAACTCATATGACCTTTCGACAAATAGGTGCCAAATAGGTTGTGCTTGAGTGTCGCCTTCCTTATATTGGAATGGCGGATTACCTAATATTACATCAAATTTTATATCAATTTCTTCCTTAGGAGGTAATACAATTGTAGCAGTTTTGAAATCAATAAAACTACCTTCAAATATATTTAATTTATATGTTCCACCCCCACCACCTTTACCACAAAAAATCTTTTTTAACATAAATACATTCCCTTTATCAAGTTCAACCATATAAAGCATATTCTGCAGAATATGCCTTCGGCGTTCTTCTTCATTGCCTATTTTTTTCTTAAGACCTTCCATTAGCCTTATATAAACTGCAACAGGAAAGTTCCCCATACCCGTCGCAGGGTCTAACCATTTCTTTTTCTCATCACTCCATACTTCTTGAGGTAGTTTATCAAGCATCTCATTAACTAATTTCATAGGCGTAAAAACTTCTCCACGTTCTTTCTTTTCAACTTCTTTAGGTGCTAGATTGGCATTAATAAACTCTAATAGTTCATCAATCTTTTTAATATTATAAATCTTTTGCTTTCTCATATGTATTATTTCATTCACGCTTATTACTTGTCCTCCCGATTGTTTTTTATTAATCAACTTAATTATATCATAAATCATATCAAATAAGTTTTTGTCAAAATTATCTTCGTCGCCGCCTATGGCTTCCTTCTTTATTACTCTCTTTTTTAAAAAGTATATAAACATTACTTTTAATTCTTTATCATCATTAAGTTCCTCAAAAATTTTAAGAATTTCATAATTAAAGTCCTTCCTTTTATCATCGACAAATATACATTCAAATTCATTTTTATAATATGATGATATGAATGATAATATAGATATTGTCTCACTTAGTATATCTATCCAGATATCAATAACATTAGGTTCTTTCACTTCCTTTTTTCCTTTTTTTGGTTGCAGTGTATATATATTTTTCAATACAAAAGCAAGGTCGGATTTGACAACTAATGCTTTCCCAGCAGTTTTATCTTTCTTAAATAATCTACTAAAATCAAATTTTTCATTCTCTTTTAATATAGTTTTGACATCATCACTAAATATGTCTTGTTTTATTAGAATATTTTTTATATTTTCTGTATTTGCTTCCCAAGAACTAGTTAATTTATCAAAAAACTCCTTTGTAAATTTAATATTTTCTGCATCAGTCGCATTATCATCCTTGTTTGTTAATTTGTCTTTGTCAATATTAATTAATTTAGAAATACTATTAAATCTGTCCTCTTTATTTTCTCTATCATCTTTGTCTCCTTTGTTTGTTATTCTATCCGCAAAATATTCTAATGTATATATTGTTCGCTGTGGATTTAAATCAACCATAAAACCATATTTCTTTTTAGAACAAAAACTGCTTCCATCACAAACATCATCATTGTCAACCTCTGTCATACTTCTAAAAATCATTTGATATATAGCATCTGATGCATTGATATTAGTAAATAGCGCAACAATATCAACATTTTCTAATGATATTCCTAATTGCAATCGCTTGCCAGTCAATATAATTAACCCTTCATAATTATTGGTATCTTTAATTTCCTTCTCTATATCCTTTATATCTTTCTTTATATCACCAGCTTTACCCATATATCTAATATGGTCTTCGTCTTTGTCTTTGTATTTATCTGTATCTTTTATGCCTCGCATATCAACTGCAATGTAAAACACATATTTTTCAAATATATATTTAAATTTAGAACCTGATAAAAGATGTAATAAAGCATTTATAATCTTAGCAATATGGTCGTGAGGTAAAAACCATAATTGGGTTGTCTTATGTGATTTTGTTTGTAATGTTCTACATTTATGATTACATATCCTTTCTATGCGCGGTAATATCCCATTCATTTTGTATTGATATTGTATATCATACTTCTTATCTGTATCAGGATAACCAAAATAATAATGTAAGAGTTGCACTAATTGTTCTTCATTTACAAATGAATTATTGCTCTTATTTGGTTCAAATAATTTACCCATATCAAATCCATAATCTTTTAAAATATTCCCTTCTGTATCCAATAATTTTTCTTTCTCTTTATCATAAAACTCCTTATCCCATACTGCGGTTATCATATAAGGTTGTGGAAAATGCATATATTGTTTTCTTATGTTATCAATAATAGTCTTGTTCCTATTAAGAACCTTTGTAATCACTTTACTAGATAGTTCATTGTGTGTAATACCATACCAATCCCACCCATTATTCTTTAATACCTTATTTAAAATATTTACACCAAATTTTTTCGAAAATTGGTCAAGAACCTTCCTAAAATCTTTAATAACCTCCCCTTTTTCTAACCCTTCTGTGCTCATATCTTTTAATAATTTAATGTCATCTAAATCCCATTTTATCAAGTTTTTTTCATTGACACTATATGTGTTTTGTGGTTTGTTATAGGTAGCCGTAACAAATATTTTAACAGATTTATTTGTATTCATAGTATCAACTATCTCCTTTGCTATAGCAGTAGACATTCCAAAATGTGCTTCATCCATAAAGATTATTTTAATATTGTTATCTTCTTTCCCAAAATAATTCTCAATATTCTCTTTATATTTATCTGCCTTTTCTCTCCCTTTAACTTCATCTTCTTCGTCCTCATTATCTATATTTGCTCTACCACTTATATTTTCTAGTCTTTGCTTTGAAATTAAATATACAATATGCTTTTCAATTCTTTTCGAAGTTGGTGTATCATCATTATGTATATTAAAATCTATCTTATCGGATATATTAATAGTTTTTGCTTTAATATTATATCTATCAAAATCTATATGTTCGTTAAAAGCCTCTTCGTATTGTTTGAGTGTTTCATTAGGTGCTGGTGTGATTATTACATAATTATTAAATGTTCTCTTCGTTACCCTGTTCTTTAATTCTTTTCTCGTGTGCTCTTTAACGTGTCTTAGAATTGTTCCAGCCATTATGTAGGTTTTCCCTGAGCGCGGTATAGCCCCTACTAATATTTTTTTATCATCCTTATTACTGAAACTGAACGTATTAATTAATGCATTAATCTTCTCTATGAATAATTCCTGATGAAATCGTGGTATAAAAGGTATCTTTTTATCCTTTATTGCTAAATACCCTTCTTTAAAGTCGTTAATACATTGTTCATCTTTCCAGTAATCATATAATTCAAGTAATTTCTTTAATTTATTGTAATATATTTCTAAATCGACGAGGTCATATACATTTTCATAATTACCATTAGGTGATATGTATTTTATCAATAAATTGCTTGATTTATTAGCGTTATTACAAAGTTTTTTAAAATCTTTTTTATTTTTAACAAATAATAGCGTTTTTATTTCATAATTTTTCATATCCTTATCATCTTTGTTTTTTTTGATATATTCTTCCTCTCTATCCTTTATAATTGTACATAGGTTTTGTATATCAAAATCCTTAATGCTTTTTCCAACAACGTCAATATACTTTACAGATACTAAATATAATATCTTCTTATTTTCTTTTTTATTTTCATTTTCAAATGTAATATCAGAATAACCTCCTGAATTACCACTAATTACCTTTTCTTCAATATATGCATCAAAAAATTTATCAATAGTTTTAAATTCTGCATCATTTTTATTATTAATATTACCTATCCCGTGTGTCGTATCCTTATCCTTGTCCTTATATGTTAGGTCAGTTATACCAAGTTTTACACATATATCCCAAAGTTTTTCATATATAAATCCTTGTCTTGATTTATTATTATCTTCATTTAATTTATTTAAATCATCAATAACCTTTTTAACTCCATTTGGTTTGTAACCTTTAATAAGTTTCTCTGCAGTTTCATATTTTTTAATCTCTTTTATAAATTCTTTTATTTTCTGGCTCATACCAAAAAATATATGGCACTCTATTTATAATATTTATTATTTTACATATTACATATTACAATAAAAAAGAAATAATAGAATGTATATTACTTACATATTATATAGTATTCGACCAATTACGTGATTACATAACTATAATATTTGAATAATATCTCTTTGTATTCATTGGCGATATCCTTGTCAATATACTCGTTATTATCTGCCATCTCAAGCAGTTCCATTCGGCAATACTTTTTATACATTGAAATATACTTAGTATAATATATAATCAAGCTCTCTTTGATATTTAAGAACACTACGGGGTCATCAGAGAGATAATTAAAGATTTGCTTAATCATATTATCATATGCTATATCAAATATGTTATCATCATAAACATTTATATTATTATCTGAATAATCCAATTTTCTTCTAGCATTATACCCAAGTGTTGGATAGCCGCAATATTTATTAACTAT
>Ga0214921_10001011_pt1 | contig 49109 bp, 42 predicted proteins | sample LL1505_MetaG_FD_177992 | JGI IMG/M metagenome (GOLD analysis project Ga0214921, IMG submission 177992) | Freshwater microbial communities from Lake Lanier, Atlanta, Georgia, United States - LL-1505 | ecosystem: Environmental > Aquatic > Freshwater > Lake | place: USA: Georgia | collected... | reverse complement strand
TCCACCCCGGTGATCACCTCGACCCGCGGGGCATTGTTCCTAGTCATATCCATAGTCTTATTCCCAGTCGTTAATGCTCAACTAGGATGTCCGGTTCTTAAGGGGTGCACTACAAGGCTGGTACCGGCTGACGGGACTTTGACCAGCACACCGACGGAATCAGAAATACAGGCTCCACTCACATGGAGTGATATCGACGACACCGAATTCGCGTACACGCCATCTTGTGGAATCAAGGCTGCGACGCGAGCTTCATCTTCAGCGGTCTTCAAGGCAGCGGCCGGGGGTCCGACTTTGACGACAGGACGCACTTTGGCGTCACCAATCTGGTTGCAGGCTGCCAGGATCCCCGACACCGCGACGGCAAAAATATGGAATGACGCGAAACGCACTTCTCCCTTTTCCTGTCTAGGCCTCCTCGGCAAAACAAAGAAATTGTTTAGATTTTTCTGGGACTTCTGGCGTCTAGCGCAATCCCGGTCGGGACATGAAACGGAGTAAAACAGTCATATCGGGGACTTGTGACTCCGTTCGGTGGGCCCAGCGGAAGGATGACGGGTTGCCTCGTCATTCTGAGGCCGAAGGTCGAATCGTCATTCTGAGGCCGAAGGTCGAATCGTCATTCTGAGGCCGAAGGCCGAAGAATCTTTTCTTCAACGCGGAAGACAGGATCCTTCGCTTCGCTCAGGATGACGAACAGCGGCTCAGGATGAAGGTTCTATTTCTCCAAAAGAATTGCCCCGCTTGGCAATGCGCCAAGCGGGGCGTTAATTAGGGCAGTGCGAAATTGTTAACGATCAGAAACCATCTTCTTCTTCTTGTGCGACCATTCTTGCTGTTCGTTCTTCTTCTAGTTTCTGATTAAGGTACTCTTCCTCATAGTACTCCCTGTCCCCTTGATGACCTGGCGGTATGCCAGCACTTTCAGGACTGGGAGCTTCATTATAACCACTTGGGTGACGTGCACCGGTGATGCCAGAGGAACCGTTATTACTGGGTTGATTCATAGCCATAAAGGTATTCTGGCATGTCCGTAGTTCATCGCCCAAAGTACGATCCGCCAGATCAACGCAACCCGCCACCCTCCCCTCAAAAATTTCTCGGGACAGGGGCGTGCTAGTGGCATAACTCCTCGCTGCCTGGCAGGCTTGGATTTGCTTCTCTTTTGCCGCAAACGCTTGCTCCCGACATTGTTCAAGGGCTGCATCCGCTCTCTCTTGATTAACGGCAGCCCAATTGGAGTAGTCTTTGAGCCCCCCGGTATTTTGATTCTGCGCTCTGCAGGAAACGGTGGTAGCAGCTGCGAACGTGCACAGGATTTGAAGAGCCAACCTGCGAGTCATACTACATTTGCTCAATTGATTCATAATTGTGAGTACCCCAATATAGTTGTTTGGATAGCACTCCCATCTCTTCGGAATTTTTATAAATAAACTGACAATCAGGGCATTTCGGGTAAGATCTCAGCTAGATGGCCGGTGTCATTTCAAGCTCAAGTTAAGCAAAGTCGCGCGCCGAAAATTCTCCTTCTCCAGAAGGGGGGCTTACGGAACTTGAAAAATCAATAGTACATGTCGGATGTCGTCAAGCCACTGCCCACGGTCACGGTTTGCCCGACGCCGACAGAAATCGATCCGTCCCGCCGTGACATTCGCGTTCGGGTTGCAGCTCACGAAGCCGTCCTTGCAGGAAGGCTGACGAGTTGCGCCCGAATCTTGAAGACCCTGGTGAAAGTCGGCGTATTGGATGCCACCGTTTTTGCCGGCGCCATCGATCGCCGCAAAGGACAACGAGAAAGTCGCGCGATAAAGCACCTCACCATCCACTGGATCCACGGCGAGCACGCCGCTGGAATCAGTCAGGGACGAAGGCAACGTAAAAGCTAATTGTTGAGATTTTTCTGGGACTGCTGGCGTGTCGCGCAATCCCGGTCGGGACATGAAACGGAGTAAAACAGTCATATCGGGGACTTTTATCTAGACACTGTCCTCGTCTTGGTCACTTGGGTGCCTCCGCGACCCGTAGTGATTTCCCACTATCCGCCAAACGCGTTTCGACTCATTACGGGAACTTGTGACTCTGGCCAGGCGGCCAGGACAAGCTGGCACAGCCATTGCTCATTTCCCCCCATCTGAACAAAGGAGTTTCCCGATGAAAAAGACGATTCTTGTCGCGTTTGCCGTCGCAGCCACCGCATGTGGCGTCCAGCAGCACCCTGTCGCCGCCACCAAGTCTGCCGGCAGTGCCCCCGAGCTGAAAAAGCTCGAAGGTGCCCATGCCGAGGCCCTTTTTGCCGCGCTTGAAGATGCCGGCATCACCCCGGAGACGGTTGACGGCCGCGTCATCATTGGAGCGACCAACTTGTCGGCCGAGACCATCCGTTGCTCGATCATCGTCAACGCGACCCAGGACCGCCGCTGCGAGTTCGAAAACTCTGGCAAGATCCTCGAAGTTCAAAATCAGGAAATCGCCCGCCAGGCCGTCGACGCCCTGGAATCCGTGAAGGCATTCGCGCGCTCTGCCATTGGCGCCACGAACTATGAGGCAAAAGATCTAGTATGCTCAAAGGCCGTTGGCCCGCAGGGTGTCGCCCGCTGTGAACTTCTGGTTTCCAGTGATGGCCAAAACAATCCTGACGGCTCCAGGCATGTCGAAGGCCCTGAAGCCCGTTCCCTCTACCTGGCGCTTGAGTCAACAGGATGGCAACCGGACAACCTGATCGACGGCATTCGTGTTACTGGCGAAACCCAGCTGTCAGCGGACTACCTGCACTGCAAGATGATTTCCGACCGCGACTTCACCAAGTCCTGCGAACTCGGCAAGAATGGCGAATCCAGCCAGGAACTGGGCAGCAAATCCCTGAAGGAAAGCCTCGTCAAGTTCCTCGACAACATCAAGGCCCAAGTCGCCCCGTTCGCAATCGGCGCGGTGCAGTACCGCATCGAGGAATTGAAGTGCCGCAAGATCGAACTCGCTGAACCGACCTACGAGTGCGATTACTCCAAGGTTTACTGATTCGCGGACAAAGCCTCGTCCACAGCCCCCCGGACCCTGAACGGTCCGGGGGGTTTTTGCTTGCCGGACCCCGGCGAATGATGGTTTTTTACCGGCTCGCACCAATACCTGCGCGGAAACGGGGGAGAACAGTGGAAGAGAAACAGGGCTATCCATTCTCAATCATTGAGAAAAAGTGGCAAAAGCACTGGCTCGAGAACAAGACCTTCAAGACCCCCGACCAGCCGGACGCGAACATGCCCAAGTACTATATCCTCGACATGTTCCCCTACCCGTCCGGCGACGGCCTGCACGTCGGGCACCCGGAAGGCTACACAGCCACGGACATCGTGGCCCGGTTCAAACGGATGAACGGTTTCAACGTCCTGCACCCGATGGGGTGGGACGCGTTTGGCCTGCCTGCGGAACAACACGCCATCAACACAGGGACGCACCCACGGGTCACGACGGCGAAAAACATCAACCGGTTCCGCGAACAGATCCAGTCGCTGGGGCTGAGTTACGACTGGGACCGCGAAGTTGATACGACGGACCCGAAATACTACAAGTGGACACAGTGGATTTTCCTGAAGTTGTTCGAGCGTGGCCTGGCGTACGAATCGCATGAACCCGTCAACTGGTGCCCCGCCCTGGGCACAGTGCTGGCCAACGAGGAAGTCATCGATGGCAAATCCGAGCGCGGCGGCCACCCGGTCATCCGCAAACCGATGCGCCAGTGGGTCCTGAAGATCACGGCTTACGCCGAACGGTTGATCGAGGACCTGAGCCTTGTCGACTGGCCCGAGAGCGTCAAGGAAATGCAACGCAACTGGATCGGCAAAAGTGTCGGCGCGGAGGTGATTTTCAAGATCGACGGCAAGACGGGCGCTGACTCCAGTTTCACTGTCTTTACGACCCGTCCGGATACCCTTTTTGGTGCGACATTCTGCGTCCTGGCGCCGGAACATCCTCTGGTTGAGAAAATCACCACGCCATCGCAGCACGGGGCAGTCGCCGCGTACGTTGAGGAAACAAAACGGCGCAGCGACCTGGAGCGCACAGGGCTCTCGACAGAAAAGACCGGCGTGTTCACGGGCGCGTTCGCGGTCAATCCGGCCAACGGCGAGAAAATTCCCGTGTGGATCGCGGACTACGTGCTGGTGGGTTACGGGCACGGCGCGATCATGGCCGTTCCCGGCCACGATGAACGCGATCATGAGTTCGCGAAGAAATTCAAATTGCCCATCAAACGCGTCCTGACCGGCCCTGATGTTGATGGCGACGTCGCAGACATCAACGAAGCCGCGCACACCGGCGACGGTAAACTCGTCAACTCAGACTTTCTTGATGGCTTTGACAAATCCGCCGCGATCGCGCGCATGAGTCAGTGGCTGGAAGAAAGGAAACTCGGCAAGCCGACGGTGACGTACAAGCTGCGCGACTGGCTGTTCTCGCGCCAGCGTTACTGGGGCGAGCCATTCCCCCTCGCGCACGACAAGGACGGCAACGCCGTGGCGGTAGACGAATCGGAACTGCCGGTGCTGCTGCCGGAACTGGACGACTTTAAGCCGTCAGGCACGGGCGAATCGCCACTGTCCCGCGCGACCGCGTGGCTGGATTACAGGAAGGGCGGCAAGGACTACCGCCGCGAGACCAACACCATGCCCCAGTGGGCGGGCAGCTGCTGGTACTACTTGCGTTACATCGACCCGCGCAACGATCACGCGGCGTGGGAGAACTCGAAAGAAAAATACTGGATGCCGGTCGACTTGTACGTCGGCGGCGTCGAGCACGCGGTGTTGCATCTACTGTACGCACGGTTCTGGCACAAGGTGCTCTACGACTGCGGCCTGGTGTCCACGAAAGAACCATTCCAGCGCCTCGTCAACCAGGGGATGATCCTCGGCGAAAACGGCGAAAAAATGTCGAAGAGCCGCGGCAACGTCGTCAATCCGGATGATATTGTCCGCGAATGGGGCGCGGATTCGCTGCGGCTTTACGAAATGTTCATGGGCCCGCTTGAGGCGACAAAACCATGGCAGACTTCGGGTATTGTCGGCTGTCACCGTTTCCTGCGCCGGTTCTGGAACCTGTTCGTCGCTGATGACGGCAATCTCGCGCCAACGATTACGGGAACGGGCCAGGAGGCAGGGGACTCCGAAGGATTCAAACGCGGGCTGCATCGCACGATCCAGAAAGTCACGGAAGACACCGACGGCATGCGGTTCAACACGGCAATCGCGGCGATGATGGAACTCGTCAACGCGGCCTACAAGGAAAGTGGAATTTCGCGCGAGTCGGCCAACATCATGACGCTGCTCTTGTCACCCTACGCGCCGCACATGGCAGAGGAACTCTGGCAAAAGCTCGGACACGGGACGACCCTGGCCTACGCGCCGTGGCCGAAGTTCGACCCGGCCCTGTGCGAGGTCAACAATGTGACCCTGTCCATCAGCGTCAACGGCAAGATGCGCGGAACAATTCAAGTCCCGAAAGACGCGACGCAGGACGAAGTCCTCGCCGCCGCCAAAGCTCTCGATGGCGTGAAGCGACACCTGGAAGGCAAGCAGATCCGCAAGGAGATCTACGTTCCGGGCAAGATCGTTAATTTCGTCGTCAGCTGATCAAGCACGGCAGGGGATTGTTGATGACCGCGAACTTCACGGCGACATACCTGTTCTGGAAATGGCTGCATATCGTGGCTGTCATCGCCTGGATGGCGGGAATACTCTACTTGTACCGGTTGCTGATCTATCACAGCGAGCGCGGCCAGGCGGAGCCCTCGACGCACGAGCTGCTGAGCCTGATGGAGATGCGCCTTTACCGGTACATCACGGTGCCGGCGATGCTGGTGGCGGTCGCGGCCGGGTTGACCATGGTTGCCATCGCCCCGGGCCTCGCGCGTACCGGATGGTTCGGGACGAAATTCGCGCTCGTCATGTTTCTCATCCTCGTCACATTGTACGCGGGCAAACTCCACAGGGATGGCGCGACAGATCCCGCCAAATTACCGGCGTCAAGAACACTGAGGATATTGAATGAAGTGCCGACGGTCTTGATGCTGCTGATCGTCGGCCTCGTTGTTTTCAAACCGTTTTAAGACACACGACTGGCGCAGGACGATAAACAAGCCCATGACACAATCCCGGCCCAAGACACAAACACGCCCGCGGAACCACCTGCGAAAGCAGCGTTTCGCCATCGTGTGCCTCGGATTGCTGATCCTGGCCGCCATCGCAATGCGCGCTGCCGTGACAAGGCTGAATACAGAAGCCGCGAACCGGATCGACGCCAGGCTGCGGCTCATAGAATCGAAAACAGGGATCAAGACCCGTGGGGACGATTTTTCCGCCGGATTTGGGTCGATGAGAATTGGTTCGCTCAATATCATCCTGCCCGTTGGCGCGCGAGGTCCGGACGCAGCCAGGGAGAACGGAAAATCCGACGCAGAACTGGCGGAGATCCTTCGCGAAGTAGAGCCCGCGTTGGTATCATTGGCGCGAGAACTGCGCTCAACCGGGCAAAGTGCCAAAAAGGCGTTTCTACCAAGGGTCGCGGGTTGGCTCCTGCCGCGGCGGATCGTTTTCGACATCGACCATATTGAAATCCTCGCTGCGAGCGAAGCAATGAGTCAGCGAATGATCCATGCCGACCATTTTCACGTCAGGATCGACCGCAGGTCACCGCGACTTAATTTCCACGCACGGGAGATTCAAATCACGGGTTTTCCAGCAGAGTCGAACGTCAGCGGGCATCTGCGTCTTTGGCCGAAAACGGGAGACATCGAGCTCGCAGCCTCGCAGGCACCCGACGCCAACTACAACGGATGGGCCTGGCGCATCCGCACGGGCACCGATGCGCGAAAGGTGCATGTTGAGTTCACTGGCGCGCACATGCCACCGTCATTCGCGGGACTCGCGAGCCGCCTAGTCAAAGCGCGGGTATTGCCATCACGCGATACATCGTTCGATGCCACGGTCGACATCCAGAGACTGGGCGACGAGATGCTCTCGTTCGAGACCACTCTGAACTTCCGCGACCTGTACCTGCGGGACACACGCATCGCCCCCGACGAGATTGGTCCTCTGCACCTCGACACGACGGCGTCCGGGACGCTGGACCCGGGCAGTTCCGTTTTGATTGTAGACCACGCCCGCGTCGAATTCCCCGCGCCGATCGAATTCGAACCCGCGCAGCGCAACATGGCTCAACGGTCCAGCTATGATTTCGAGGTATCAGGATCCGTCGAGCCTGCCGTGATTGTGAATTTCCGCGCCACCGGACCGCTGGAACTGCCGCGCGCGGTTCACCGCCTGCTGCTCGCCCATTTTCCGCCCAAGTCACGACGTACGCCGCCAACGTCATGGAACGTCCGCGCCTTCATCGCGCGAACTCCTTGCCAGGGACTGCTCGACATCCTGCCGGCCAAGGTCGCTCCCTTGATCCACCAGTACGAAATGGCCGGCGACTTCATGGGTATCGCGACGTTGACATGGCCAAAGGACCGTCCGGACGCGTTCCAGTTGAAAATGACTCATGACGAGTTCTCTTGTGAGGTTTCCAAGGAGCCGCCGGAATATGCGGCGGACAATTTCAACGCGCCGGTGAAGGCGCGACTCGGATCGCGAGGTATGCGAAAACGTGACCTGAACCTCTCGCCAACCAACGAGACTTTCGCGGCATTCGGGGACATCAGCAGGAACTTTGTCACAACGGTGATCGCGGCCGAGGACACCGGATTTTGGCATCATAAGGGCATTGCCATGCACGGTTTCCTGGACGCAATCCGTGACAACCTGCACGAGGGACGTATGGCACGCGGGGGTTCCACCATCGCGATGCAAACCGTAAAAAACCTGATGCTGAGTCCCGAGAGAACCATCAGCCGCAAGATCCAGGAATTTTTCCTGGCCTGGCATCTCGGACAAAAACTGACGCACGAGCGTATCCTTGAATTGTATTCCAACATGGTGGAATTCGGCCCGGACGTTTTCGGAGTCGGCGAAGCCGCGGAAATCTATTTCGGCAAGAAGCCATCCGGCTTGACTTTGAAAGAGAGCGTTTTTCTTGTGACGTTGCTGCCGGCCCCGGTCAGCCGCATCGAGGCATTCTGCCGCCAACACGAGCCGACACCGAATTTCACCCGGATGATGAACGACCTGATCGAAAGGATGAATCATCTCGGCATGATCAACGCTAGCCAGGCCATCGAGGCCATCAACACGAAATTGTCATTCCGCGCCGACGAGGCCGCCATGAAAAAGATCTGCCACCCGGCGAAGGAGTCCACATGAAACTGGTCCCGGCAACAACAGAGCTCGCGAACTACCTTGGGCTTCACGCCACAGCCCTCGACACGGCGCTTTTGCCCCAGGAGGCGCTTGCCCTCGAGGACCTCCGGCGAGAGACCCTGTCCATGCCCGGAAGCGAAATGCAGATTTCCCGCGAGCAGGGCGCGTTCATGTACTTGATGACGAAATTGACCGGAGCCAGACGGGCAGTGGAACTGGGTTGCTACACGGGGTACTCCGCGATTTCGGTCGCGGCGGGACTGCCATCAGACGGCCTGCTGGTCTCAATCGACAAGGATGAGATGACGATGAGCGTCGCGCGCCGGTATTTCGCGCGCACAGGACAAGCAGGCAAGATCCGCTCCCGCGTCGGGAACGCCTCGGACGAACTGGAAAAATTGATCAGCGAGCACGGCCCGGGACAGTTCGACCTGGCGTTCATCGACGCGGACAAGGCACCCATGATCAAGTATTTCGAACTTTGTTTGACGCTCCTGCGCCCGGGCGGGTTGATCCTTGCCGACAACACCTTGTGGAACGGCGATGTCACGAATTCCGCGGTCACCGACAAGAGCACCATGGCCATTCGCGCGTTCAACCACCATGTCGCGAGTGACCGGCGCGTCGAATGCACGCTGGTCAACATTGCCGACGGCATCATGATGATCCGGAAAAAATGATCAGCCCCGTCAGCCGCGGATTTCCGAGACGAGCGCCTGGTAAAGCAGGACGTAATCATGATTCAGTGAGCGCAGCCGCGTCGCGACGACTTTCGCCAGCCGCAGGATGATGCTCACGGACCATTGAGGATACAAGCGGCAGAATCGTTCGAAGTCTCCGCCATCGAGAACCAGGCAGTGACAGTTCTCATCCGCGATGACTGAAGCCGAGCGCGCCTCCTGCCCGAAGAGAGCCCCCTCGCCGAAGAAGATCCCTGTGCCACCTGAAAGCTTCGCGACTGGATAAAAGTCTCCCTGGAGCGTGCGTTTCATCACAAGAACGCGACCGCTCATGAGGAAGTACATGCTGCTCCCGATGTCGCCTTCCTTGATGACTTCCGTGCCGGCCGGAATGTCCTTCACCGACAGGAATTCCGCGAAGGCCTTCAAGCCACCCGGATCCTCGCGCAGTTCCTGGAGCAGCTCGACTCCTTCCAGGTACTTCAGGATGTCGGCTTGCCCGGTGACAGATTCTTCCGGCCTCGTCATTTGGTGCACCGTGCTCATGCCGCGCTCCCAACAGGTCGCAACGTGCCGGGCACGGAACTGTTTCCGTCCTTCGCCGCGTTGGACTGCCCGACGCGGATGCCAACCAGCGATGATCCCGGGGTGACAATATAGTCCGCCGGCGGATTGAATACGGGACTGTTACAACGGATTGTCTTCACGGACTGCAAATTGTCGATCAACTTCCTGACATTGCTGGTTTTCTGGGCCTCACGCAGGGCGCGATCACGGATCGCGTGCGCGTTGCCCGAGTGCTCGATCAATCCGACAAACAACGTGCGCCCGGTGCTGTCAATTGACTTGCAAACCTCACCGTAGGGTTTGCCGACAAGATTGTCCGGAACATGGATCGTCTGCAGGGCCGTACCGGATCTCGTGTCCAGCAAGTCGTTCAGGACATTGGCCAGCCCTGTGCCGCCAGCAGCCGTACCCAGCAACAACCGGCTGTACTGGCGCGTGTAGATGATATCCGTAACGCCAGCCATGCGAAGGTAACTGGAAAGGTTCGGATCGATGATCTCAGCCGTGACGAAAGCGGTCTTGGCCAGTTTGCCCAGGGCCGTTGCCGCCATGATCGTCCTCGCGTCGGCTTCCTCGGGGCTCGGGATCACGCCGGACTGCGACGGCGCACGGTCGGCCAGGATCAAAACGCGGCTGGCGCGATCAGGGTGCGCTTGTTGAAGGATATCCACCCTGAAGAAATCGCCACCGACGAAATTGATTTTTTCGAAACGTTTGTCCTCGCGGATCTCATCGATTCGCTCACGCGCCACGTTGGCAACAATGACCACATGTTCCGAGTCCATGCCAGTCTCGTGACCAATCATGTGCTCCAGCAGTTCCTTCATGTCATCACGCCAGCCGCAAATGATGAAGTGATCCTTGATCCGGTCGTCCACGTTACGCCTCCTTGCGAGGATTGCTTCCTCCAGAAACCAGGCCGAAATGCGAGCTGTCAAAATACCGGTCGCTGCCACGCCGCTCATCATCAGGAAGACGCCGACGATGCGCCCTTCAGGCGTCACCGGGTAACGGTCCCCGTATCCGACGGTGAGGAACGTCACGACGCCCCACCATAAACCATCTCCGACGGTCTTGATGTTGGCATTCGCGTCTCCGCGCTCGAGGAAATACTCGCCGAGTGACGAGAGCAGCCAGACGGCGGTCAACGCCGCCACGATGATAAGCACACGACGGTTCTTCAACCCACACCCCTGAGTCGTTGGAATCTTGGTTGACTACTCCGGTTATCGGGCGTGGTCTGATGATTTGTAGAGATGCGGCTGACGGGGTGCCTGACGGATCAGTGACAAGAGGTCAGATCCCCTGGGAAATGGCTCTGTTTTGTCATAACCAGAAAAATCCGGGATCGACTCAGAGGACGAAGGACGCCAACGTGGCTTGCTCATCGCACGGTTTGATTTTCGCGCGAGAGCCATCCTGTACCGCCTCGACGCGGGAAGCGGCGCATTGCGCGTCATGGGTGTAGAACACCCACCACCGCTCTGGCACAGCCTTCCGGTAAAGGTCTTCCTTCTCGTTGATCAGCATTTCAGGAAAACGGTCATAGCCCATCGACACGGGTACGTGTACCCACGCGCGACCTGGTACAAGATCACCCGCGAAAACCATTTTGTCCGAGTCCCCATGCACGACCGTGTGCATCTGCCCCGGAGTGTGCCCGTCCGTGAACCGGAAGGACATGAACTCCGGTAGAACATCGGGATGGGTATCGCTGTCCACAAGGGTCAACCGCCCTGTGGCAACCAGCTGGCTGGTCAACCCCGGGATGAACGAGGCGCGGTCGCGCGCGTGAGGATGACACGCACGTTCAAACCCGGCTTTTCCTGTAACATAGCGGGCATTTCGAAAGAGCAGTTCCTTGTTGCCCGCCTGAATCTCGGCGAACGAAGGCAGCAAACCACCGGCGTGATCGAAGTGCAGATGCGAAAGGATCACGAACTCAATATCGTCAGGGCTGACTCCGGCCGCGGCAAGACTGGCGAGCAGCCGGTGGTCTTTCTCGCGAACCCCGTAACGATCCGCCATCGCGGGATCAAAGAAATTTCCGATGCCCGTTTCGCAAAGGACCAGTCTTCCGCCGATGTTCACAAGCATGGCGCGACACGCGAGCTCGATCCGACCGAGCGCATCCGGCGCGATCCATTTTTCCCACACCGGGCGCGGCACGTTTCCGAACATGGAACCGCCATCGAGCCACTGCCGGTTGCCTTCAATTGATGTGACGGTGACGCTCATTCTTTATACCTGCAGGGGACTGACCAGACTGCCAGACGCAAAAATCGAACGCAAGCCATTAATTCTCCTGAAATATTGTGTTTAATTTTTGTGCGTGACGGTGAAAACACTGGAATGACGCAAAACCACCATGTGATGTGCCCAGTTATCAACAGAAGCTGTGGATAACTCCCCTCAAACTCAATTCCAGGCGAGCACCGTCCGATACTTCGAATGAGTGTCGGACCGCAGCGGTCCCATTCTCCGGGAGATATCGTGCGCAGCCACTACACCATCCAGCGAATCGCGATCGCGGCGCTTCTGGCGCTGCCGGGCCAGGCCATGGCCCTCAGCGGTTTCTCGTTCGAGGCCGGATTCAACGCGCCTGACGTCCGGTGGATTGAACACCTGCCAGATAACATTGAACGCCGCTTGCGCCTGCTTGAACCACAGGACAACACCGTCGATGTGGAGTCGATGATCCATTCGCGTTTGCGGGAGTCTGGCTTGCATCCCTTCATCGAGGTCCGGACTTCCTCGCGCGCGCTCGGTCTTCTCACAGGATCTGCCCGGCAAAGTGCGCGGACGATGGATTTCTGGTTCGGCGGAACACGCATCACTGGTTTCGGCGTCAAGGCAGTCGTGTTGCCCGGTCAGACACCAGGGACCGCGCCCACGGTCGCGATCACCGGAAACCTTCCGGTCATGGACCAGAGCGCGGCCATCGCGGCCGTTCAGCAACTCGGCGACTGGCCGCGGCGCGAAAACGCCCTCGCCGTCGCGCAGGACACGATGCGTCCCGGCAGTGGCCCCATCGACGATCAGGGTCAACTGATTGCGACCCAAACTGAGCCAGTCTTTTATGCAACCACAGAAGGAATCGTACCAGCCTGGCAGTTTGTCATCCTCATCAACGGATTGCCCTGGGAGGTTGTGAGTGACGAGCGCGAGATTCTTGCTTTCAACCCGCGCTACTTCGATATCGTCCAGACAGCTGTACGATCGTACAAAAAAAATAAAACCGACGGCGAACTGAAAGACTTCCCTGTTTCCATTTCCGACGGGACGACGCACCTCGAGAACTCCTCGTTCAAAACCGACATGCAATACCCGGGCGAGTCCAGGGCTACGATGACGAGCGACCGGTTCGATTTCGCGACCAGCTCCGCGCAATTCCGCGAGTCCGGTATTTTCGCGCACGCGAACGAGCACCTCGACTACCTGGTCGCGAATGGTTACCGCTGGACCAGCGACAAGGCGATCACGCTGCGCGTCGCCGAATGCGTGGACTCTACATGCTCCTGCACCCCTGGCAGGATGTGTTCCTCAAAATCAAATGGATACTACACGCCATCCGACTCCCAGTACGACGGACCGTCGATCAGGATCGGCGAAGGCGATGGAATCCTGCTGAAGGACCTGCATTATGACAGCGACGTTGTCAGTCACGAATTCGGCCACCATGTGATCGTGGCTTCCATCAAGAATTACAACCGGAATTCGGAGGCCCTGCAGCTCCACGAAGGACTCGCCGACACGCTGGTCATGATGAAGACCGGCAGTCCATGCCTCGGCGCCGGAATCTGCCCCGCCGGGACGAACTCCATGTGTTACACAAGCCAGTGCCTGCGGACTGCCGACAACGATATGACTTATGGATCGACCGCTTTCCTCGCGGGGGCCGACCACCAGAAGGGCCAACTCATCTCGGGACTCGTCTGGGACATCAAGAAATCCGGCGTGAGCACCAGCGACTTGACCAGGATCGTTCTCGGCGCGATCGACCTTCTGCCAGACAATGCTCGATTCGGGGACTTCACCATGGCACTGCGGACCGCCGACAAGAGCTTGTTCGACGGCGCCCATCTGGCCCTTATCGAGCAATACATCATCGCACGAAACCTGGACGACGCGACGGCCTCGGCCACCAGTGGCTCGTCAAGTGACGCACCGGCGAGGAAAAAATCCGTCGGCGGATTTTTTGGCTGCACTGTGATGGCGGCAGGCAACAACATCCAGCCAAAGGCATTTCCAGTCCAAGGCATGCCCCCGGACGGACCGATGCAATTGGGAATTTATGTCCACGACGCCCCTGGAATCAGGGATCATTCATCCAAAGACCATGGGTTCGACGTCCTGCTTGCCTTGCTCCTGGCAGCGCCGATCCTGGTTGCCGTCAGACGGGTCGCGCGACGCGCGGCTGGGAAAGGTTCCGGAAACACCGTGGACGCAGGGAGTAAAGGCCACGGGAGGCTGGCCCCGTGAAATACCTGTCGCGCATGACGTGCCTGGTCGCGTGGGCATGCCTTTTCACGACGTCCACGTCCACCCTGGGCGAGGCGGCACCGGCGCCTTTGCTCATCACAGTTGCGACACTGTGGGAGGGTGAACCGGTGTCAGAAGCCAACATGGAGGCACTGAGATCGTTCCGGAAATCCCATGCCGGCACAGGGATGATTTATTTTGTCAGCCCCGCGTACCTGGCTCGCGAAGCCCGCGACCGTCGCGCCGCTGAGGACCAGCAGCGCGCGATCCTCGCGACGATGGAAAAAAACGACATCGCCGGCATTTACCTGAATGGATGGAAATCCACCGTGGAAGCCTCGAATGTGGTGTTCCGAAACGCGCCAACTTTCTGGGGCAACAGCCTGAATGCCCGCCAGTGCGCGGATGACTGCGGCCGCGAGGTTGTCATGGCGGCATACACGGGCAACGAACTGCGCAAGATCATCCGGCGCAGTCGTGAACTATTTTCCAGGAATGGATTCGGGAGCGGCTCGATCATGCAGGTCGCGGGTCACGCGGCCAGCCCTGAGGTTCTTGGGGCGGCGGCGGCGGAAGGAATCACCCATGACTTCTCGGCCGTCGCGGCGGAATTGATGACCGGGCGCCTTTACCGGTTCCCCTTGCGAAAACAGTTGCGCGAACTCTGGAGCGGGGTCGGACCGATGATGAGCCCGTTCCAGATGGAAACAGGATCGGGCAGCATCACGCAAATGACGTCCAATGGGCTGCATCTCGAATACAGTCCAGAACCAGAGATCCGGAACTATCTGGACCGCCTGTTTGGCAAAGGCGGTGCGGCGAATGAGAAAATACCGGCCAACCGGCACATTTATATTGGCGTGCCGGCAGAGACTTTCGCCATCGCGCGGCCAAAACTGGAGCTCGCCATGAACGAGATCATCCAGCGGGCTTCCGACAGCAAGACCGCGTTGCGTTGGACCGCGGAGGCGATTCCGGGCGCGGGGGACAACAAGCCGGTGTTGCCGAGCCCCATGGCGACAGTTTCCCCTACACCTTCCCCTACACCTTCTTCGAAACCTTCTCAGACACCGACGCCCAGCGATGCCGCGGCCACGGGCCCAGGCCCAGCCGGCGAGGCACATTAAAGGCCGTTGCAATTCCGCCATAAAAGGCATTAAATCCCCTCAACCTGTTAAGACATTCACTGGGGATTAAGGTCATGCACAAGATAACCAAAGGCCTGATTGCGTCGGTCATGTGTTCGTTCATCGCGATTCCGGCCTTTGCCGCCGGCAATGCGACTGGAGCGCTCTCGCCCAAGATCAGTCCCGCACTGGCCCGTCAACTGAAGGCTTTGACGGCCGGAGAATCCGTGGACGGGGAACACAGCATCCCGGCCCTGGTCTACATGATGGAACAAGCCAATCTGGACAGGGCGTTCGATCTCGAGAGCAAATCGGAGCGCGGCTGGTACGTTTACCGTGCGCTTGTCGCCACAGCCCGCAAATCACAGCGCAGCCTCATCGCGTGGCTCAAGGCGCACAAACTCGAATACAAGTCCTATCACATGGGCAACGCGATCGCCGTCATGAACGCTACCCCGGAAATCATCAGTGAAATCGCCGCCCGCCCTGATGTGCAGCGCGTGGTGGCGGATCCGAAGATCCGCGCCAAGGTCCCGCAACCCCAGTTGCTGGAAACCATCGAGCCGACGCCAGACGGAGCCGGTGAGAACATCGTCAAGATCGGCGCCGACCGGGTCTGGAATGAGCTCGGCAACACAGGCGCTGGTATCGTGGTTGGTGGCCAGGACACGGGTATCCAGTGGGATCACCCGGCCCTGAAAAACCAGTACCGCGGGTGGAATGGCGGCAAAGTCGACCACAGCTACTCATGGCACGACTCGATCTCGAAACCATTGGCGCCGGAAAAACAAAACCGCTGCGGCTACAACATCAAAGCCCCCTGTGACGACAACGGACACGGCACACACACAATCGGCACGGTCGTCGGTGACGATGGCGCCGCCAACAAGATCGGCGTGGCGCCGGGAGCCAAGTGGATTGGATGCCGCAACATGGACGAGGGCCTGGGCGCGCCCCACACGTACCTTGAGTGCTTCGAGTTCTTCCTCGCGCCCTACCCGCAAGGCGGCAACGCGGCGACCGATGGCAAGCCCGAGATGGCTCCGCACGTCGTCAACAACTCGTGGGGCTGCGACCACAACGAGGGCTGTGACGGCAGCGAGTTCCTGGGTGTCCTGAAATCACTCGAGGCGGCTGGCATCATGGTCGTCGCCTCGGCCGGCAACAGCGGGCCTGGCTGTGGCACGATCGAATCCGCCCCGGCGCATCACACGGATGAAACCCTGTCCGTTGGCGCGGTCGATCACCGCACGGACAGTATCGCTTCGTTCTCAAGCCGCGGTCCGTCGTTGTTCGACAACGGAGTCGGTCCCGACGTTACGGCGCCGGGCGTGAACGTCAGGTCGTGTGTTCCGGGTGGCACCTATGCCGGGTCCGGATGGAGCGGAACCTCCATGGCGGGACCGCACGTCGTCGGTCAAGTCGCGCTGATGTGGAGCGCTGCGCCCGCGCTGTCCGGCAGGGTCCGTGAAACCACGGATCTCATCCGCGCCACGACCGTCGCCAAAACTTCATCGCAGACTTGCGGCAATGTCGCGGGTACGGCAGTGCCAAACAACGTGTTCGGCTACGGGATCATCAACGCCTTCGAATCCGTAAAAGCCGCGAAATCCAAGTTTGGCGAATGAACTTCCGTCCATGGATTCCTGGTTCTGTGACGTCCACACTCATCTGACCCACGAACGCTTTCGCGATGACCAGCACCAAGTCATCGCGAGGGCGATCGAAGCCGGTCTCGGCGCGATCGTCTGCAATGGCCTGAACCCGGTCAGTAACCGGGAAATTTTGCGTCTTGCCGGCGCGATTCCCCAAGTGAAACCGGCGCTCGGTATCTATCCGACAGATGCCGTCAATGACCTGCTTCCTGACGACTATCCATACCGCGTGGATCGTTTTGACACGCGATCTGAGATCGAGTTCATCCGGTCTTGTGCCGCGAAAAAACAGATCATTGCGATAGGAGAATGCGGGCTGGACGGTTATCTGGTCGGGGAGGAAACCTTCGCGGCGCAGGAGAAAGTGTTTGAGGCACTCATTGCGCTGGCGATCGAGCATGATCTGCCCGTCATCGTGCACAGCCGCAAACGCGAAGTCCGCTGCGCCGAGATCCTGTCGTCTCTCGGAGCCAAAAAAGTTGATTTCCACTGTTTCGGGGGCAAGACCAAACACGCGCAGAAGTGGGCGGAGGACAACGGATGGTACTTCTCGATCCCCGCGAACGTCCGCGTCTCGGAAAGTTTTCGCAAGATGCTTTCGTCACTCCCGGCAGACAGGATCCTGACTGAGACGGATGCTCCATACATGGGCCCCGTACGGGGCGAACGAAATGAGCCCGCGAACGTCGTCGGGACCGTGGCGTTTCTCGCGGAACTTCGTGGCTGGGATACCACGGATGCAAAAAAAACAGTCTGGGGCAATTACCTCAGACTGTTCGGCGATTTCGATCCCGGGAATTCAATCACGACGCCCTAGAACGCCGCGCAGCCCTCATTGATGACACGGTTCACACGTAATTCGTAATCATCAAACAGGTACTTCAAACGCTCGCCCGAGCGAACCTCGACAGTGGCCTCGGCATACAACGTTGCGCAATACTGATTTTCGTTGGCCGCCAGCAATTCCTGCTGACTGACCTCGGCGCCGGCAGAGGCAGGCAAGATGCGGTAACGGATGAGCTTTTGGACGCGCACGTTGTAGGCGCCCTCTGGCAAGCGGTGCAGCATGAAACCACCCGACGCGAGCGCGTCTGCCGAACGAGCGGCCTCGCCCTTGACGTAGATCTGGAAACCCTTGTGAAACGCGCGATTGTCGATGCGCGTCAGCAGCTCGATCTTGCCGCCGGAACGGATCTGGTCAAGTTGCTCCTTGGGAGCAGCATCACCAAGAACGTCCTCGAATTGAAGAGACAGATCGTTCGCGTCAAAGAACGGCTTGCCATTCACAGTCACTTCAGGCGCGGCAGGAATCGCTGCCTCGATGCACCCGCTGAACGCATCGAACTTGCAATTCAGACCGCTATTGCGGTTCGATGCCGATCCGTCGGCCCAGGTATCCTGTGTGCGCCCTGTGGCGCCGGTGTCGACGAAGCAACCTTGAACAAAGGCCATCGACGCAACAGCTGCCAACAAATTCATCGCGCGACCCATGCGGCTCAGTAACATAAAGCCTCCGTGCTTATTTTCTAATCAATAATCTTTCGCCATTCCTCCATTCTGGTCAATGGCAAAAGCAAAACCCCGGCCAGTTGTCCGGCCGGGGTCGAATCTGGTTCCGCGAAAATCGATCCGCATGCGATCCAGTCACAACCAGATGGAGAATCCCGTCCCGATGGTCGTGCTGTCATTATTGATCGTGTCGTAACTCGTGTTGCCACTTCCCTTGATCAAGTGTTCGGACACAGTCTTGACCGTACCGAACACCGAAACCTGGCTGCTCAGGAAATAATTCATGCCGATCGAGTAATACATGCCGCTTCCGTAGTAATCGGCGCGATCAAGTCGCTGGACAAAGTCCATGCGCGAGGCGAGGACCCCGCCGCCGAGTTCCAGGTTCGCAAGTGGCGCCATGAAGACAAAACGCGCGCCCGCGTTGAGGCGAGAACCACTCAACGTCTGGAGACCGTCATCATTGCGGCGCAGGGATACGAAAGTATGTCCGCCGGTAAACTGGACGAACTTCATGACTTCCAGGCCAAAGTTCGTTCCGATTCCGAAACCGCGCCATGAGTCGCTGGACGGGCCAAGGTTGCCAAGTCCCGCGACACCCGCGTCAGCGCTCTTGCGACTGGTGTTGACACCGGAAAACTTGCCGAATTCGCCATCGATGGTTTGGGACACGAACACATGGCTGACGTTCGCTGAACGCATCGTATTGACAAAGTTATGGTTGCCCGTCGCGATGGCTTGAGCAAACGCCTGGTGACTGGTTGCCAGCCCCAGAAACGCTGCCACGACAACCCATAATGCCTTGATTGTGAACTTGCAGAACCCCATGACGGCCTCCCCGACCTCTACCAGCGCTTTAACCAACAGCGATCTGATTTTGGGTCAGGTACTTCAAGGCCCGTGCCAGACGCGGGCTTGCAAGGGCCAGCCGTCTGCCATAATTTTTTCTTATTGATTACGGGATATTACAGAGTGCCTGATACCCGGTCAGGCTCCCGGTTGTGCCGTCTGGCACTTGTCAGGCTGCCTAACGGACGGGTGCCGTGTTTACCGGTTTGACACCTTCGCCCCGATCGAGGCGCGAGACCCGGCCCGGGAATGATGCCGCAGGTGCCGCGGGGGCTCCGCCGCCATTGATCCGGAATTCGGCCGCCAGCTCACCGTTACGGCCGGTGAAACGGGACCCGCCACTGCCGAGGAAGGCGAACACGCCAGGTTCGACGCGTGAAAGGCTCCCCTGGACGTCCAGGTCCCCGACATGTTCCTCGAGATCGTGATCCTCGCCAAAAGTCCGGCTGAGACTCATCCTCATGCGCAGTTCCCCGGCCTCGGTTTTCCCACCGGGAATCGTCTCGACATGCCAGTCGCCGAAGTAAAAATGATTTGGACGGTCCATCCGCGCCCTCAGGTTCAATTCCTGCGCCCGGCGTGGAATGGTGACGTCCCGGGATCCGCGTGCCGCAGCGCCGCTTGCCACGGCGGGCACCCGCTCAAAACCCCTGATGGTCACCGGGATCCTGACGCGGGGCACCTGTGCCTCGGCGTCAAGATCAAACTCGGATGTATGGCTCGTCGATGCCTCTTTCGCGAACACGCTCCAGTCATCGGGCTGGAATGGCGCCGCGAGAGCGCCGCAGGCTGTCAACCAGGCAGCTGTCACGAGAAAAAGTTTTTTGCCGACGCGCATCGGTTGGTTGCCTCATGACTTGGGGATTGGATAATCTCTCCCTTCATTATAGACCGACAAGGCAGCAAATGGGCAACGTCACGCACCGTATCAGGAACCGCGCCAACGCAGCGCGCCCGGCAAATCCGGATCCGTGCGGAAAAGTCGTCAGTTGGTCCATCGGTACCCTCATCCTCGCGAACTTCTTGTTTCTCGGACAGAAAATCCCGGTTCCTTCACTGATTGCCAAACCCCGCACGGAAGCCAAACTTGAGCGCACGGGAAAAGCCCTCGAAGCATGGCGCGCCGTGAACGGAACCTACCCGGCGACTCTCGGTGAGATGATGGCTTCGCCGCAGGTGCGGGATCTAAATCCCGATTTCCATGACGCGTCTGGAAATCGTTTTGAATACATCCGTACCGGCTTCGATCGTTTCATCCTGCGCAGTTTCGGCAGCGACTCTGTCCCGGCAACCAGCAACTCGGGCAACGACGACATCATCCTCGAGAGCCCTGACTCCCGGCACGCCGGCGGGATGGTCCTGACCCGAGAAGGTTCTCGCGGGTCCCCCGGCGCGGATGCTGCGTCGTTTGAGTTCTTCACCTGGCCGCCGGCCGCCGCCGAGGGCCTGTGGTCGCCTGATGGACATTGGCTGGCACGGATCGCGTCCAATCCAGCCACGGCGGAAAGAAGAATCGTTGTGATCAGCGAGGATCATCAACGCGTCCTCGTGTCACCACACGATCGCGTCGAGGAATTCCTCTGGGAAACGGGAGTCAACGAGCCGTCACTGATTTTCACGGCGACCGGCAGCGAGTTATTCGACGATGGCATTTACCGGTGGCGCCTTGCGGCGTCCCAGCCTGGCGAATCCTTGCAAATGGAAAGCCTCCTGGAGGAGACGACGCCGGTAGGCCTTCCCGGGCACTTGAACGCCAGTGGGCCTGCTGGCGCCGCCCCTCAAAAAAAACGCTGGGTGGTGGCACTCCTCCAATCCACCGGCACGACCAATGCCATCGCCGTCCCCGAGAACAAGCTGCTGGCCGGCGCGGGACAAAGGAAACTCCTCGACGCCGCCAATGTCCTTGTTTGTCCTCCGGACGGTCCGAAGTGCGTTACCGACGCGCGCCTTCACGGCAAACAAGCCACTTTCCGGCTTGCGCTGGACCAGTCACACCGTACGCGCGGGACGATAACCCCGGGGCAACGGGCATGGAACAGGCTGCCGACTCGCGGCAAGGGAACCGCGATGCTTGAGTCGTGGATGATGGCGATGACGGCGATGCCAGGGATGATGACGATGACGGGCGCACGCGAAAGCGCCGCCAGCGCCATCGGGCCTTATGTCCTTTTTTTCAATGTGCTCCTCATGGACCAGGTCCGGGCAACACCCTCGACCAACATGGGACCCGGGACATTGAACCAATTGCAATCCGCGACGGAGGAGACCGTCAGGAATCTCCTCAGAAGTCAGGAGACGCCTCGTTACCTGCAAGCCCTGCTTGTCGGCGGCGATCGTCCCGCGTTGAGAAAAATGGGGAGCAACGGTTCGCGGCCGGTTTTTGAGATCACCGACGCGCGTTTCAAGGAGAGTGGAACCGATGACAGAAAAGAAAAAGGCCCGGCCGGAAAAAAAACTCGCGACTGACGCGTCCATTTACGGGGTCGTCCTCGCAGGCGGCAGCGGCACAAGATTTTGGCCGAAATCGCGCCTCAAGTCGCCAAAGCAGCTGTGTGTCCTTGGCAACCAGAAGGCGCCAATGCTCGAGATCACGCTGGATCGTTTCGCGCCTCTCGTGGCTCCGGCACGCAGGATGATCGTAACGCACAAGGAACAGCTGTCCGCGACGCGCAAGGTCGCCGGAAAAAAATGCCCGCTGCTCATCGCGGAGCCTCAGGCTCGCAACACGGCCCCTGCCCTTGCGCTGGCAGCGCTGGCGATCGAGAAATCATATCGTGTTCACGACCATGACGACGCGGGTCCGGTCATGGTCTCGATGCACGCGGATCACGTCATCACAGACCTCAAGAACTTCAACGAGGTCATCCGGCGCGCGGTCGCGATCGCGCGAACTGGTCGCCTGACCTTGCTGGGTGTCATACCCACCTATCCGGAGACCGGATATGGTTACATCGAGAGGGGACGTGCCCTGCATATGCGGCCGTTTGACGGCGAGGTGTCCGGATATGAGGTCGCCGGATTCCGCGAAAAACCTGATTTCAAAACCGCGTCGCGTTACGTCGAAAGCGGCGCGTTCCTCTGGAACTCAGGTTTGTTTGTTTTTCCAGTGCGGACTTTGCTGCGCGAACTTGACCAGAGCCTGCCGGACGACATGAAAAAACTGAAGGCTTGTTTGCGCAAAAATGTGAAACCCGGCCAAAATCCTTTTGACCAAGCGAAACTCGAGCGTGTCTACCCGCGTCTCGAGAAAATTTCCATAGACGAGGCTGTCCTTGAGAAGAGCCGGGAAATCGCCGTCGTGGACGCCAACTTTGGCTGGCAGGACATTGGCAGCTGGGATGCTCTCGGCAGGGCCTTTCCGCCCTCAGACCCGGCGGGAAATCTGGTCCATGGAGACGCTGTCCTCATCGACACGGAAAATACCACGATTGATTCCGATGGCCCGCTCGTCGCAACGATTGGTCTCAAGAACATGGTGGTGGTGCATCACAAAGGCGCGATCCTCGTATGCCCCAAGGATCGCGCGCAAGACGTCAAATATGTGGTTGAGGCCTTGAAAGCAGGCAAACGGACGAATTTACTTTGACATGGAGCCGGTGACTTAGAGCCGATATCCGTATGCGTTGCCAAGTCCGGTCAGGAAGTAGATCCCGTCGTGCATGAACATCGGTTGGGCCGTCACACTGTACCCCGTGGAATCGTGCCACTGGGTGGCGCCCGACTGAAGATCCATCGCGGTAACGCGGCCGGTGGATGAAGTCGCGACGATCCTGGTTTCGGCCGCTGTCAACGTCGTCACAGGCGCGCCAGTGACCGTGCGCCACAATTGCCGCCCCTGGTTGTTCTGGTCCAGGGAAACGACGTCTCCATTGACGCATCCCAAGTACAATCGTCCATTGCGAACGGCAGACGTCGCGATGGCAGGATACTTTTCCTGCCACACGGTCCGCGTGTCAGACGTCCTGATGTCAACTGCCGCCACAATGCCGTCATAACGGGTCAAGTATAGAATTCCCTCACGCACGTGCATCTCGCCGACCACATCCCGGAACCTGGCGTCACTGACCACTGGATTGGCGCGCCACGACAGCTTGCCGTTTTGCAGTCCTGCCGCCACGACTTCCCCTGAAGCAAGCCCGGCGATGACAATATCACCCGACACAACTGGCGCGGCGCCACCCACCACCGTCAGCCCCTCGGGAAAGCCTGCGTCAAACAGCCACAGGCTCTTGCCCGTCTGGTAATCGATCCCGTAAAGGACCTGGGCTGTGGTCTGAATCAAAAGGATGTTGCCGGCAAGCACCGGCCTGCGATCGGTAAATGAATCGAGGGAACCTTCCCACGCGCGTTTGCCGGTGGTCACGTCCACCTTGAAGATCTTGCCGTTTCTCGTCCCGAAGACGACGAATCCACCCAGGTTGACCATGGGACTCGTCACTTCACTGCCGGCATCGAACCACCAGTTCACCTTACCGGAATTGAAGTTTCGCGAACCCACCCAACCCTCGCCGGCTGGACTGAAATCGCCGATGACGGCATCACCGTGGACCGCCAACCCGGACCGGTTGTCCCTGCCAAGAGGTTTGTCATGGTTGACCGAGGGAAGGAAACTGATCGTCCGCAAGCGGAAGGGACGAGACACGGCTTCCGGGTTGTCGGCAGCGGCGCGGGCAGTCGCCATCCCAGGCGCCATCGCCGTAACCATCATGAAGAGGCCCGTCAATGCCATGAAAAAAAACAGGCGCACGGATTTCATCCCCTCGTTTGACACTCGGTCTGACATTATCAATTCGTGGCGATGGCTGAGAGTCCTGTCAGCATGGCGCGGGCCTTGCCGGCTTCCTCTGAGGAGGAATGCTTCTCGATGATCGCGTTCAATGTGTTCTTCGCCTCTTCCCTGTCCTCTTTTTTCGTGGAGGCCGAAGCGCGCGCCATTTCAACGCGCGCCTTGCCCAGAAGGATCCGGGATTTCAAATCGTCGCTTACGGTTTCGACCAGAATCTTCGCCTGGGCCAGCGCCTCATCGTAACGCTTGAGGTCCTCCAGAATCGCCATGGCGAGAAGTCGCGCCGCCGTCTGGTGGAACGGGGACGAGATGGATTTCGCGATCACCGGCTGGACCAGATTGAGAGCCGACTCAAGATCGACCTGCGATGGTTCGTCCTTGTCGAGCGTGATGTTGGCGGCGCGCAGGCCGGCCAACCAGCCCTCTTCGGAGCCAGGATTTTTCTTCGCGTACTCTGTGTACGCAGCCAACGATCCGGAATGGTCGGGTTTGACCTTGCCGGCTGCCTGAGACGCCGCGTCGGCTTTCTTGAACGCTGTCTCAGTTTCGGTGCTGTACTTGTCCTCGATCCGCGCGAGCTCCTTCAATCGGCCGTCTTTCAACTTGCCCGAGATCGCCTGCCAGATGAAACCGCAAGCCGCCACGATGGCAACGGGCAACAACATCAACCCGATCTGCCTCTTGTTGACGAGAATCCAGTTCATGACACCAAACAAACGGACCTGGAAAGCGTCCGGCCCCTTCAGTTCCGATTTTTTCAGCTCTGACATGTTCAACTCCAGATGGACGGCCAGGTCGGCCGTGAGACCCCATCTTAGAAGCTGTGGTAGAATAATTCCAAGCCAAATTTGGACCTTGTGACTCACCAGGCCGCGGAGACCGTCATGTCAACGAAACTGGGTCAACTCCTCGTCGCCGAGGGGTTGTTATCCGAACAGGACCGCAAGACCATCCACGAAGCCTCCGGCGGCGCGGCCGGCGCTTTCGCGAAAGGCATCCTCGCGCTTGGATTGCTCGACGAGGACGAACTCGCGGCATTCATCGCGGACCGGACCCACTACCGCATTGCCGCGAAGGACATCTTCTCCGAAGTGGACGATCGCGCGCTCGGCGCGATTGATACGCCCCTGCTGCGCCAGTTGGAAGTCCTGCCGCTGCGCCTTGACTCAAATGTTCTCGTCGTCGCCATGATCGACCCGCTCGACCGGTCAACGATCCATCAGGTCGAATTTTTTACAGGCTGCAAAGTGCGCCCGCTGATCGCCACCCTGCGTCAGGTTCGCAGTGGCCTGGCCCGCCTCATTCCCGGGTACAAACCGGTCCCGTCCGCCTTTGAGGTGTTCATGGCAACGCACATGGGCGGCCTGAAATCCAGCCTGTCGAAAACCGGCACGGCCCGCGAACTAGTGGCCCGGATCCCGGCGGGGCCGTCCACCACCACCACCACCGCGCAGCGAAGCCCCGCGTCAGTCGCGCCTGCCGCGCGTCCAGTTGCCCACGCGCAACCATCGGTGGATGTCGATCCCGCGCTCGACCTCGCGGCCGCCGCAACATCGACGACCACAGGCCCCGAAGTCGACATCGCGGCCGGGATGAGCGCGGCCGAAGGCGCGGCATCAGAAGATGCTCCCAAAGATGCTCCCGAAGACGCTCCCAAGGAAGCTTCAAAACTCCTGCAGCCGCAATTTGCCGCCCCGCCGGCCGTGGCCGGAGACGAGGCTGGCGCAAACAAGGCCCTGCTCTCCCTCAACAAGAGGATCCTCGACATCTCGGTACAGAAGGACGCGCCCGCGGCGCTGAAAGTCCTGGTGGACGGACTTTTCACCGCGGGAATCGAGTCGGGCGCGATCGCCATCCACACGCCCGCGGCAGGCGACCAGCCGGCGCAGGACCGTGGCGCCATCTGGTCCGGCAAGGAATCGCTCGGGAACGTCGCGTCAGGTGAGTTGACCGGGGACACGGCGGGCCAGCTGATCGCGGCGATTGTCGGTTACGCGCCGGAATCGATGGAGTCAGACGGCTGGCTGCAAATTCCCGGTGAGGACGTGGCGGGGGTCAAGGCAGCGCTGGAAATGATCACATCCAACGTCGGTTTGACGGACCCTGGCGAGACACGCGCCGCCACTGTCGCGGGAATTGAGGCGGCCTTGAACGCGGCCATCGCCGGATCCGAAAGTGTCCTGATGGCCCGCGCCCTGAAAATGAAAGGACAATCTCGCGATCTTGTGACCCTTTTGGTCTGGCCAAACGGCAGCGCCGGGCATGACGCCTTGCGCGCGGCCGTCTCAAATGCCCTGCGCGCTTACGCCCAGATCGTCGATCAAGGTTCGTGATCCCTGCCCGGGAACGAGATGCTGTGCGGGAAAAGAGCTGGTCGACTGGATTGGGGGATCAACGGGAGCTTTCAACGGGGTATCAGCAAAACGCAGCTTCAGCAGGATCACCCGGGTTTTGAATCCAGGTGAAGGTGGTCAGCCGACCAGCTCTTGCGGATTCCTTGAGCAGTGAACGTGCCAGACACAAAACATGAAAAAAATACAATAAATACATAGGTTTAAATGACTTCCAACTTGATCCTCCCGGACCTCTTTTGCTGCTCGAGCGAACATGCGACCAAACATTGAACAGAAAGACGCGTCGGAGAGTCGCCTTGTCGGGCTGCTGGCGTTTGTCCAGTTCGTCAATATCCTCGATTTCATGATGGTCATGCCTCTTGGCCCGGACTTCAGTGCCGAACTCCGGATCCCGACATCACAGCTTGGAATCGTCGGGGGCAGTTATACGGCCTCGGCGGCGATCAGCGGGCTCGTCTCGGCTTTCATCCTGGACCGGTTTCCCCGGAAAAAATCCCTCATGACCGTGGTGACGGGCCTCGCCATCGCCACCTTCGCCGGGGCCTTCTCAACAGGCCTCGCATCCTTGTTGGCCGCGCGAGTCCTGGCAGGCTGCTTTGGCGGTCCGGCGTCCGCGCTGGCCTTGGCGATTGTTGCCGACGCGATTCCGGTTTCCCGGCGCGGTCGTGCGCTTGGCGTCGTCATGGGGGCTTTTTCGATCGCGTCCATCGCGGGTGTTCCCGTGGGCCTGGAACTCGCCCACGCCGGCGGCTGGCGCGCCCCGTTCATCGGAGTCGGCGCGCTGGCCCTGGTGGCAGTCGTTGGAATCTGGCTGTTCATGCACGAACCAGTGGCCCGACAACGGGCACCGGGGCTCCCGCGTCTCACGGTTGGAAAGTTGGTGGCGCAGTTCCGCAAACGTGACCATTTGATTTCCCTCGGCCTGGCAGCGACGGTCATGTTCTCCGGGTTCATCGTCATCCCGAACATTGCCACCTTCGTGCAAAAGAATCTCGCGTATCCGCGAGAAAACCTCGGTTTCATGTACATGTCCGGCGGTCTGGCGAGCCTCATCGCGATGCAGATCGCGGGTCGCGTCACGGACCGCGTCGGAGCCCTGAAAACGGCCACGTTCGGGACCGCTGTGCTGCTGACCGCGTTGATCTTCGGTTTCGCCCACCATGAACCCGCGTTCACTCCGGCTGTCATCGCCAGCCTATTCATGACCGGGACATCGATTCGTGCGATCTCGTTCAACACCCTGACCAGTCGTGTGCCACAACCCAATGAGCGCGGCGCGTTCATGTCCGTCCAGTCAACCATCCAGCACGTCGCCTCCGCCACCGGGGCGTTTGCCTCTTCGCGTTTGCTGACTTCAGAAGCCGATGGCAGACTCCACGGAATAGAGACGGTGGCGGGGATCTCGATCATCGTCTCCCTGTGCGTCCCGGTGTTGATCAAAATCCTTGAGCAACAATTGGCCAGGCGCGAAACAACGAAGCTCGAAGGGGCCAGGCAAAGTTGACTGACGCGTATCATCAAAGACGAAAAGCCCCGGCGCGCTCCAGGCCGGGGCTGACGTTCTGGATCATTGTGGCCCTGGCCGCCGGGGTCACGGCCGGGTTGATCGCGGGTCCTCCGGCCGCTGTCCTGGGCGACCTCGGCAAACCTGTCATCGGCATCATAAAGACCATCGCGACACCTCTGGTTTTTTTCGCCATCATTGATGCCGTGATCACTTCCCACGTCCGTGGCAGGAGTTTCCTGCGCCTTGTCGCGCTGACGACATTCAACGGCAGCCTCGCGTTGGCGATCGGCCTGTCACTGCACGCCCTCTTCGCGCCGGGGGATGCCCTCAAGATCTTGGCCGCGTCCCAGGGCAACGCCCCGGTCGAGAATCTTGCCGGCGCTCCGGTGGCCACCGTGATGACGATCGACCTGCAAAAGGTTCTGGACGGTCTGGTCCCCAAGAGCATCGTCGACCCGTTCCTCAACTCAAATGTCGCCGCCATCGTGATCTTGGCGCTCCTTGCCGGATTTGGCCTGCGCGCCCACGCGGCGACCTCTGGTGAAGCCCGCGCGGAAGTCGACCGCCTCGCCGCCATCAACCATACGCTGCTCAAAGGCACCGAGAACTGCATCAAATGGGTCATCTGGCTGGTGCCGTTCGCGGTGTTCGGCGTCTCGGCCAAGTCTGCCGGAGAACACGGACTGCGGGCCTTCACGGGACTTGGCTATTACGTCGCGGTAGTCCTGGCCGGATTCGCCATCCAGGTCGGGATCGTCTATTCCGCGTGGCTCAAGTTTTACTGCCGCCGTTCCCTTGTCGCGTTCTGGCACCTCGGGAAAAAACCATTCCTTTACGCCTTCGGCTGCAATTCCAGCCTCGCCACATTGCCGTTGACGCTTTCGACTCTGGATGACCTGAAAGTCTCGCGCCGATCATCAACCCTGGCGGCCTGCGTCGGGACAAACCTCAACAACGACGGAATCATCCTGTATGAAGTCGTCACCGCCTTGGCCGTCGCGTCCGCCAGCGGGATTGATCTGGACATCGTCCATCAAATTACGCTGGCCGGATTATGCCTCGTCGCCGCCATGGGTGTGGCCGGGGTACCCGAGGCGGGTTTTGTCTCGTTGTCCCTGGTCCTGACGACCTTGAATTTGCCGACCGCGACCCTGCCTCTGCTGCTCAGCGTCGACTGGCTCCTGGCCCGCGCCCGGTCGTCTGTCAACACGGCCAGCGACATGGTCTGTTCCACCGTGCTGGACCGAATGGATCGAGCTTGAAAAAGCGGGTGACAAATTTCGTCAAAAACTACACGGAAAATCAGCGAAATCCACTGATCATATAGTGGTTTCTCGCCATAACATTCGCAGCCATTTTGTGTCACATTAGAATTGTACCCGGATCGAATCTCTGACCGGACTGTGCTTCACAAAACTTTAACGGCGAGACCACTGACTGCCATGAGTGACGCAAAGGTCTTTCTGGTTGACGATGATGAATCGTTCTGTTCCGTCGTCACGAGCCTTCTCAAGTCGGTTAAAATCCAGGCGGAGACGTTCTATTCCCCTAAGGATTTTCTCAAGGCCTTCGAAGGCAAGAGCGAACACATTCACAACGCCTGCGTGATCCTCGACATGCGACTGCCGGAGATCAGTGGCCTCGACGTCCTTGAGAAAATCACTGCCGATCCACTTTGTCCGCCGGTCATCATGCTGACCGCGCACGCGGATGTCCCGTCCGCCGTGCGGGCGATGAAATCCGGCGCGTTCGATTTCATCGAAAAGCCTTTTTCCGGGCAGTCTCTCGTTGACCTCGTGCAAAAAGCCATCGATGCCGACCGCGCCAAGCGCGGCAAGATACGGCAGACCCGTACCCTGATGGCGCGCCTCGCGACCCTGTCCAAACGTGAACGCGAGGTCCTGGACCTGGTAGTTGCCGGCAAGGCCAGCAAACAAATTGCCGAGGAACTCGGAATCAGCATCCACACTGTGGACAACCACCGCGCGCATATCATGTCGAAGATGCACACTGATTCGCTGGCGGATCTGGTACGCGCTGCCGTATCAGCCAAGGCGAAGGGGCCCTGACCGGGCCCTTTTTTTTCCGCCCGCGTCAATACTCGACTTCCGAGGATTTTCCCGGCATCAGGCTGTAAAAACACGGCACGACGAGCAACGTCAGGAAGGTTGATACCAGCACCCCTCCAATGACGGCGACGGCCATGGGCGCGCGGGTCTCCGCGCCGGGACCGAATGTCAATGCCGCGGGAATGGCCGCCACGATGGTCGAGAACGACGTCATCAGGATCGGACGCAAGCGCGTCGGACATGCCTCAATCAAGGCCTCACGCACATCCAGTCCAGCCTCGCGTCGCTGGTTCGTGAAATCGACGAGAAGGATTGAATTCTTCTTGACGATACCCATGAGCAAAATAATGCCGATCGCGCTGTACACGTTGACACTTTGGTCAGCGACCAGCAAAGCAACAACGGCGCCAGTGATCGAGAATGGCAATGCGAGCAACACCGTGACCGGGTGGATGAAACTGTTGAACTGGGCGCCGAGCACCATGTACGCGACCGCGATGCCGAGCAGCAGCGCGAAGATCAGACCACCGAAGGCTTCCTTGAAAGACTCGGAACTGCCGCCGGGGACCAGACGGTAACCCTCGGGAAGTTTCGCGGTGATTTCAGACTGCAGGCGCGCGATTGCGTCTGCCTGTGAAACTTTCGGCGCAAGGTTCGCATAGACGGACACGGCACGCTCCCGGTCCTGGCGACTGATGGCGGTCAAGCCTTTATCGACCGAGATTTTCGCGACTTCGCCCAACGGAATCAGCTCGCCGCGGTTATTGCGGAGCATCACTTTCTTGAGATCGTCAGGCTTGGCCCTTTCAGAGCCCTCAAGGCGCACGCGAATATCATACCGGTGCCCGCCTCCGCTGAAGGACCCGGCCACGGTACCGCCAAAAAGAGCGCCAACGGTCTCTCCGATATCCGACACACTGACGCCCCTCGTTGCCGCTTTTTCGCGGTCCGGGACGATATGGACCTCGTCGACGAGACCGCGGAAGTCACTGTCGATATCGACAACGAGACCGGATTGCTCCATGACCCCCTTGACCTTTTCCACCACGTCCATCAGCCCTTTCCAGTCAGGACCGCGCAGGTTGAACTCAACAGGGTAGCCGCGTCTTCCGCCAAAACCGCTGAGCGAGAGGTCCTGAACAAAAGCCCTGACACCTTTGATCTCGCCAAGATCCTTGCGCAGGATGGTCGCGTAATCCTGCTGCGTCCGGTGCCGTTTGAGCCCAGGATCAAACGTCCGTTCGCCCAGCGGTTTCAATGTGACAAACAGGATCGCCGAATTCACGTCGCCACCACCAAAACCACCCACCGAGCCGAAATAGCGCGCCACATCAGGATTCGACGCCAGACGGCGCTCAATCTCGGCCATCTTGCGATCGGTGTAATCGAGGGATGATCCTTCCGGTGCCTTCAGGCGGATCAGCAAAGACCCTTGGTCCTGCGGCGGGACGAATTCCTTGCGAAGGGGCTTGAACAGGAAGAGGCTGGCTCCGAACAATGCCAACGAGACACCGAGCGTCAACAAGCGCCGTTCGAGGATCCAGGGCAGGATCCGCTTGTACCACGCGGCCATCCCCTGGAATGACGCCTCGACGAATTGTCCGGTCCTGGTCGCGCGCGGACCAACGTAAAGAAACTGCGAGCAACGCATCGGTGCCAATGTCAGAGCCTCAAGAAGGGACAGCATGACTGCCACCGAAATCGTGACACCGAACTGGAAGAAATATCGCCCGATCAGGCCCTTCATGAAGGCGACTGGCAAGAAAATCGCGACCACGGCGATTGTCGCGGCCAGCGCGGCGAAGCCGATTTCCCGGGAGCCATCGACCGCGGCCTTCACCTTGCCCTTCTTCATCTCGCGGTGACGGACGATGTTCTCAAGGACCATGATCGCGTCATCAACAACAATGCCGATCGCGAGGGAAAGTCCCAACAAAGTGAAGATATTCAGCGTAAATCCCAACGCCTTGAGCACCATGAAACTGCCAATGACCGAAGTCGGGATGGCGAGGATCACATTGACCGTCGCCGACCACGACCCGAGGAACAACCAACAGACAAAAGCGGTCAACAAGGCCGACAGGACCAGCGTCAGGTTGAGTTCGTCGATACTGTCCTCGATGAATTTGGTGGAATCAAAGTTGACACCGATCTCCATTCCCTGAGGCAGGGATTTCTGGATTTCCTGCAAACGTTTCTTGACCGCGTTTCCGACACCGACCGCGTTCGATCCCCGCTGCTTTTTGATCCCGAGACCCACAGCCGCGGCGCCCATCGCGCGACTGCGACGGCGCGCGTCGGCAAGGCCGTCCTCGACATCGGCGAGGTCACGGAGGCGAATTTGGCTGAATACCGGGCCGCCGCCACGACGAGAGACGGGCAATGCCGCGAGTTCCGCGGCCGATGTCGCCTCGCCCAGGGTCCGGATCGAAATCTCGCGATCAGGATTCTCGATCCGGCCGGCCGGTAACTCAATGTGCTCTGAACGGATCGCGTTCACGACATCCGAAACTGTCATCGCGTATCTGGAAAGCTTATCGTTGGAAACGTTGACGCGCATTGCCGGATCGATCAATCCACCCAGCATCACGTCCGCGACTCCGGGGACAGTCAGGAACTTCGCCCGCAACTGGTCGCGAACAAATGCCATGAGTTCGCGGCGCGACATCGTCTTCGACGAAACCGCCAGCCACAGGATCGGCTGGTCCTCGGGATTGGACTTGGAGACGCCCGGTACTTCCGTGTCACGGGGCAGGCGACGCTGGATCTGCGCCAGTTTCGTCTGGATTTCCTGGACCGCGATGTCAAGGTCCTTGTTCAAATCGAACTCGAGGGTCACGCTGGCGGACCCTGGACGCATGGAACTGGAGATGCTGGTGATGCCCTCTACCGAGATGACCGCGTTCTCGATGGGGTCAACCACGTCGGCTTCCATCACTTCCGGCGATGCGCCCTCCAGAGAGGTCGAAATGGAGACCATCGGGAAATCGACGTCCGGCAACTGGCTGATGCCCATTCCGCGAAAGGAAATCGCCCCGAACAGGATCAGGCTGATCATGAGCATCCATGCGAATACCGGACGCCGGATCGAGATTTCAGAGATATTCATGTTTCCGCTCCCATTTCACTCCAGCTCTCCCATGGCCAGCAACAGAGTCCGCCACGTTTGCGCCAGCTGGACGCGGGCCTTCACGGCCGCGCGGCGCGCGTCAATGGAAGAATTCAGCGCCTGGAGGGTTTCCAGGCTGGTCGCGAGGCCCATGCGTTCATCTTGCGCGGCCCGCCGGTACCAGGCGTCAGACTTGCTGGCCGAATCCTCAAGCAACCCGGCTTGCTTCCGGGTTGCCTGGTACTTTTCCCAAAGGTCCCTGGCCTCATCGATCGCGACGCGCTCTGCTTGCTGAAGACGCATGGCTTGTTGAGATTCCCGCGCCTTGGCCTCGCGGACAGCCGCGCTGACGCCGCCACCGGAGAACAGCGGCAATGACGCGCTCAGCGTTACATCCCAGTCGCCACTGGAAATCCGCGTATCAGCCCGTTTCAAATAGTAGTTCCCGGACAAGTCGACAGCAGGCAGGTGGCCTGCACGCGCGACCTTGACACTTTCACCGGCGATATTGAGCGCGATACGTTCCGCGATAATGTCGGGACGATCGAGAACCTTCACCTTGATGTCGTCCCAGTTCGCTACGGGAAGGGCGCCGATTGTTACATCGCAGACAGATCCGACATTGATTCCGGTGGCCGAGATCAGCGCGCGCAGCGATGATTCCAGCTGGATGCGGGCTCCCTCCATCTGGGCACGGGCGCTTGACACTTGCGCCTCGGCCCCAAGTCCGTCCGTCGCCCGCGAACGCCCGATCGCGACGCGGCTTTTTATCTCGCCAAGACGGCGCTCTGACAACTTGCTCAGGTCTGAAAGGGAGGAAACCTCGGCTTGCGCGGCGAGAACATTGAAATACGCGGCCGTGATTTCGCGCGCGGTCTTGATCCGCGTCGCGGCGGCCTTCGTCGTGCCCGCGTCGACTTGGGCCCGGGCGGCGCGCAGCAAGGCGTATTCGCGTCCTCCCTTGAACAGTGGCTGCGTCAAGACAATCCTGGATCCAGTCTGAGTCGCGGCAGGAGCCTGGCTGGTGCCGACGCGCGACGAAGACGGCACGTCCTGGCGAATGGCAGAGCCCGACAGGACGAGCGATGGGAGAACACCCGCCTTTGCCTGGTCCAGCTGCGCATCAGCCTCATCCATAGCCGCGCTCGCGATACGGACGGACTCTGATATCCGCATTGCCGCCTGCCGGGCCGACGGAAGATCCAGACAGGCGTCAGACCCGAAGGCAAATGGCGCTCCAAGGGCAAATACACCCGCGAGGCCGCCAGTCAGGCGCGCAATCAGGTTTGCGCCAATCACCATCCGCGAATAAAAAATACGGGTTTCCATGATCCCCCGCCTGACGCATGAAAAATCTGCAGCCATGATATCACTTATGGCTGCTCAGGAGTTACCCTCAGACGACGATTCAGGCACACCAATTGCTTTCCTCGACCATTCATTCAGACCGGGCCCGTTCCGGCCATCAACTGGAGGCGAAAAGCAATGGATCATCAAGGGGTGTCGCCCGCGAGGCAGATCATGCGCGAAATGGGTGATGACATTTCTCTCCTGCTTCGACTCTCGGTGAGCCACGCGGCAGCGCGCGCGAAACAAATCGTTGACGAGGAGAGGCGCGCAATGCAGGCCGTTGTGACACGGGCGATCCTGTCGTTGCCAGTCCTCATCATGGCGACGCTTTTCGCCGGAGCCGCCGTTATTGAATGGCTGGCTGGAATGTTCCCTTTGCCTTTGGCAACGGTCTATGCGTTGGCCGCCGCGACTTTCGCCTTGCTTGCGGTCGTGATCCTCCTCTGGCCACGGAGGCTCGGCGCGCGATGAACGGACCTCACGACAGCGCGCCATCAGAAAACGCAACATCAAGGGTGGCAGAGCTGCGTCGGGCCGCGGTGGCAAAGCGTCGCCTGCGCGAGAACATGGATCGTATCGCCTCCGGAGACGTCGGACGCGAAATCGGAATGTCCATGGCCGCTACCTCGGCGGCAAGGATCGCGGTGCGAAAAACCCGTCACGTGGTGCGGGAGACTCCGCTGATAGCCATCGGTACAGCCATCGCGGCCGGATTTCTCATGGGTTCACGACGCCGCCGCCACCCGCCTGCATCCATGCACAAAGGTTGGGCACCGAAACCCGCGCCGGCTGCCACATCCGGCCAATCGTCGGCCTTTTCGGTCCCGAACCCAATATGGACCGGGCTTGCGAGCCTCGGGGTCCAGTTGTTCCTTGATGCGCTTGCCAGCAGACGGTTTGACACCATGGACCATGGTGGTTAGATTCAAGCCTCACAATTGAGGCCACGTTGCTGTGAAATCGACGCTGATCATCGTCCCGACCTACAATGAATGTGACAACATTTCCTTGCTCATGGACGGGATCCTGGCCGAAGCGCCGCATTGTTCCGTCCTATTCATTGACGACAATTCAAGCGACGGAACGCGCGACGAGATCCAGCGGTTCATGCGGGCCCACCCGGACAAGGTTTTCATGGAAAAACGTCCCGGAAAACTGGGGCTCGGCACCGCGTACATCCATGGGTTCAAGTGGGCTCTGCGAAGAAACTACGATCACATCATCCAGATGGACGCGGATCTCTCGCACGATCCCAAGTACCTTCCGGTGATGATGAGTCAACTTGAATCAAAGCCCCTTGTGATCGGCAGTCGCTACGTGGCTGGCGGCGGAACCCGCAATTGGTCGGCGATTCGCAAGTTAATCAGCCGTTTCGGCAGCATCTACGCCCGCCTCATCCTGGGCCTGCCCATCAACGACTTCACCGGCGGCTTCAATGGTTGGCAGGCAGCAACCTTGCGGTCGCTGCCCCTCGATGATGTCAAAAGCAATGGATACGTATTTCAAATCGAGATGAAGGCACGCGCGGTCCGTGCAGGCGCCGCCTTCGTCGAAGTCCCGATTATTTTCGTCGACCGGCAGGTCGGCCAGTCAAAAATGTCTTCCGGCATCGTCTATGAGGCCATGTGGCGCGTGTTGACGCTCCGTCAAACCCTCGCCGCGAGAAAACCCGACGCCATCAGCGACCAACACGCCGGGCGACCAGCAAGCCCACAATAAACCCGACGGCAATCGATGCCAAAGGTCGTTCCCGGACGACCTTGCGCAATTTTTCCGCGCCTGACTCAATCGCCTCGTTGACGTCCACTTCCTGCAGCCACACTTTTGCTTTTTGAAGTTCTGTCGCTGTAGCATTCATGCTGCGCTGTACCCCCGTTCCTTGGCGTCTTTCTCAAGCAATCCCAACACGTGACGTTTCACTTCCTGGATCTGTTTTGAGTCTTCTTCGATCAGGCGGTTCAACAATTCCGTGCAGCACTTCGACTTTCCAGCCTTGGCGTCGTTAAGATAGCGTTTGTAAGCGTAAACGCCTTCCGACTTGCACTTGAGTATGTTGATCCAGTCATACATCAGGTCGTTAACTTCCGTTGGCGTGGCCATGGTGTCCTCCTTTGGAACATCGTCCCGCGAATCATCCAACGGGACATGGGAAAACAAAGCAATCGCCGTGCCTGAGAGCCGGATCTGGTTACGCCCCCAACTCTTCCTTGAGGCATTCGCGGGTCATGCCGTATTTCACCATGAGGCGATAAATGTCCGCGCGGTAGCGCCCGCACATCCGCGCTGCCTCGGATATGTTTCCACGAGACAGCTTCAACAGTTCGCGCAGATACAACTTTTCGAAGTTTTCTTTGGCCTCGGAAAGCGGCATTGCCAGATAGTCAACCATCGCGGCGGCCGTCCCTGCCGTGATTGGATTCTGTAAGGGATTCTGTAAGGGATTCTGCAGGGGATCCGGGGTGTCCGCGCCGGGAATTCTCGCGTCCTCGATCATGTGATCGATGCGCAACTTCCCGTCGCGCGCCAACACCACTCCCCGCTCGACAGCATTTTGCAGTTCACGAATGTTCCCAGGCCACGGACGGGCGACGAGGCGTGCCATGATTTCCCGTGACGGGGCCTCGACATTTTTCCCGAACCGGGCATTGAACATCGCGAGGAAATGGTTCACCAGCAAAGGGATGTCAGACGTGCGCTCCCTAAGTGGCGGCAGGTGAATCTTCAAGACGGACAGGCGATAGTAGAGATCCTCGCGGAACCGCCCTTTGTGGACTTCCTCCTCGAGGCTCCGGTTGGTTGCCGCAACGACTCTGGTGTTGACCTTGATCGACTGGTTCGAACCAACCGGGGTCACCCGGCTCTCTTGAAGAACGCGCAGCAATTTCACTTGAAGTTGCAACGGCATCTCGCCGATTTCGTCAAGGAACAAGGTCCCGTCGGAACAGGTCTCAAAAAAACCCTTGTGGTCTGTTTTCGCGTCCGTGAACGCCCCGCGCTTGTGCCCGAACAATTCTGACTCAAGCAGGGCCTCGGGAATCGCGCCGCAGTTGATGGCCTCGAATCGCTTGCCGGCCCGCGCGCTGGTCGAGTGCAGGGCCTTCGCGACGACTTCCTTTCCGGTACCGCTCTCGCCGGTGATGAGAACCCGCGAGTCGACATCCCGCAGGATATCGATGTAATCCATGACGCGCTGCAACGCCTGACTTTCACCAACAAGCCCGAAATCACAAGCGCGCAGGTTGGAATGAGGAAAAGCCCCTGCCTGCGAAACGTCCAGAGGCGATTGATTCCCGGACGCTCCGGAAACCCCGGCCGGAAATCCCAACCTCGCCTTCAAACCCTCGACCAGCGCGGCCGGGTCACCAGTTTTGACCAGGAACGACGTCGCGCCGCGCTCCATCGCGTCCACCGCGACCTCGATGCTGCCTTTCGCCGTCATGACAAACACACGCGTCGTCGGCGACTCGCGCAGGATCACAGGCAACGCATCCAGCCCATCCTCGTCGCCAAGGCGCACATCCAGCAACACGGCGTCGTAACGGGAACGCCGCAACAACTCGGCGGCCTCGGCAAGGCATTCCGCTGCGTCACACTCGAATCCCGCGGCGCGAAAACGCGCGCCGAGAAGTTCCAGGAGGCATGGATCATCATCAACAATCAGAATTCGCAAGTCACACCCCCGAATCAAAAGAACCGCAAACGGCCGGCCTCGTGCGCATCACTCCGCGTTGTCAACCGGAAGGCTCCCAATCGCGACACGAATTGCCGCGGAGAGCGTCGCCAATTCATCGACGTCACTGAGACTGGCGGCGAGATCACGACCAGATGACGCCCGGATCTCCACCCGGCCCGCGATATCCGCAACAGATGGGTAACCATAACTCCCGGCAGCGCCGCGAATCATGTGGGCGATCTTGCATGCCTCGGTCGCGTCCCCCGTGACCACAGCCTCCCGTAATCCAAGGACGCGCTTGTGCAGCGTCACGGCAAACTGGGGCAGCAGCTGTCGCACAATCGGGTCATCCATGTATGACGACCACAACGGTCCGCGAGCTATGATGCGTGACGAAACAGCCGACGTCGAATCTCCGGATGTAAACTTCTTGCCCACAAATCCCCCAATTGACCCGGCGACTGTCCTGGTTGTCGTTTCCATGTGAAGTGAAGCAACGACAGTGCCACGTCATCTCATCGCGAGCCATCCCACACATTAGCCCAGACTGCAAGCAAGCCGGACCACGTTTTTGCTCATTATTTCTGAACGAACTCCACGTTCGTTAAGTATTCCTGAACGAAACCACTGTTCAGGGCGAATTCATCGATGTCCGCGCGCGAATGGCACGAAGCGTGCTTAATGCTGCTCGCGTGTTGGAAACGAAATTCCTGATGGATCCCCGCCATGCCATCAGGAAGAAGCCGCTCAAGGATTCCCTCACCTCAATTGACTCTCCGGTCCCGGACAGACTGCCGATCCCACCCACAGATTTATCGTCCAAGGAATCCGCAAGCGGCCCACACGCGGCACCGCTCGCGAACTTTTGATCGGTAAGAATGACTGATGAATAATCAGGGAAATTCAGGCTGAACGAAGCGCGTCCAGGTCAATGCCACTGCCGTTGCCCATGCCGACAGCCTCCGGATGGTTCGCGATGATACGAAGAAGGTCTGTGCTGGTCACAATCCCGAGGATCCTCTGGTCAATCACAACGGGAATGCAGGAAATCTGCAGTCGGATCATCGCGGCAGCGATGTCTCTCAATGAGCTCGTCGGAAAACAAGTGACCACATTCCTGGACATGATGCTCCTGACCGGACGGTCCGGAACATCGATTCGCCCCTCGCGCAAGGTCGACGCCAACAGGATGTCTCCGTCGGAAACAATCCCGGCCATTTTTCCGGATTCAACAACTGGAATATGACGAATGCCGAACTCACGCATGAACTTGCGCGCCTCGGCGATACTCGTTGATGGATTGACGAACACGACATCTTTTTTCATGGCCTGGAAAGCGCGCATCAGAGACCCCTCCCGGTTTCTTGAGTTGGACGCAAACCCTTCAGCAACGCCCATGCCATATAGCGAGAAACTACCATACGCATGCCTGATCCCGGGTATTGCGCATCCCGACGCGCTGTGGCAGACGGAACCAAGTCGCGACTTCGCTCGCGAACTGCCAGGACAAGTTGGTGAAGAAAAAACGCCGTAAAACTACCGGAAATGACATCGCTGCCGTCGCGGCAATCCTGTCAGACAGCATCTTTTTCGTCTGGGACATCGATCGCGAAGAGGTCCAGGTGGTCGCTGGCAATTATGAGTCCTTCGGAATCTCAGCGCCATCAATGACCTATTCGCCCGCCTGGTGGACAAGCCGGATCCATCCGCAAGACCGTCCCGCTGTCATGCGACTCGTATCATCCGTCAAGCCCGGTCAATCCAAAGTATCTTGCGAATACCGCGTCCAGCGCGATGACGGCAGCTGGGCAGACGTTCTGGACCGCGCGCGAGTTGTCTGGCGGGACGGGCGCGTGAGCCAGTTCATCGGCGTCACCACGGACGTTTCGGTCCTGGCCTCGACAAAACGCGAGCTCATCGAGGCACGCAAGTCGGCCGAGACAGCGTCCGCGACCAAGTCACGTTTTCTCGCCAACATGTCGCACGAATTGCGGACGCCCCTGAACGCCGTCTCCGCGTCGATCGCGCTGCTGCGCAACAACAACATCAGCAAGATCGAATCACGGAAACTGCTCAGCGTCATCCAGCGCAACACCAACCATGTGCTGCACCTGGTCGATGACATCCTTGACCTCGCCAAAGTTGAAGCCGGAATGCTGCGCATTGATCCCAAAAAGATACACTTGCGCCGTTTCCTGGCGGAGCTGATCGAAGTATTCCAGATCCAGGCCAACGCGAAGGAACTGCTGTTCTCGGTCGAGATCACCCCTGACGTGCCGGAAGCCATCGAGACCGATCCCGCGCGCCTCCGGCAGATCCTGATCAACTTGACCGGCAATGCCCTCAAATTCACGGAGGCCGGATTTGTCCGTCTCGCTGTGTCCGCCAAATCCGGACAACTTGCGTTCAGGATCAGTGACAGCGGACCAGGAATAGATGGCGCGATGGCGGCGAAACTGTTCAATCCGTTCGTCCAGCTGGACCAGTCCTTGTCACGCAAACATGGCGGTACCGGACTCGGCCTCAACCTGTCGATGAAGCTCGCCTCGACACTCGGGGGTGAATTGACACTCGAGAATTCCACCCCCGGACAAGGTTCGACATTCATGCTTGAGCTTCCGGTGGTGACGACGTCACCGGCGGACGTCGAGGAACTTCCAAACACGGTCAGTGCCGCCAGGCAAGTCCCGGGCGGCAACGGGCTGTCGGGGAAAAAGATCCTGCTGGTCGATGACGCCGATGACAACCGGATGCTGTTTCAAAAACTTCTTGAGCTGCGCGGGGCTCACGTCACACTGGCGACCAATGGCCTTCAATGCCTGAAAGCGGTCGAGGCCAGTCGTCATGATGGAATCCTTCCTGATATCGTCCTGATGGACATCGAGATGCCAGTGATGGACGGACCGACCGCGCTGCGCCGACTCCGGGAAATTGGCTTTACGGCTCCTGTTATCGCCATGACCGCGCACGCGATGAACGAACACCGGGAAGAGTACATCAGCATGGGATTTGACGGCTACGTCAGCAAACCAGTCGACCAGCAGGCGCTGGTCCGGCTGATTTGCGCTCTGTCAGGGTCACGCGGCCCCCTCCTTTGATTCTTCGGATTCATTTTCGTGAGTTTTTGAGTGAGCGCCCTCATGCCCTTTATGCGTGGCTGCCTTCCGGCGTGCCGCCAGTCCGCGACGCGCCTCGCCGCCCTTGCGACCGATCAGCGCCATGTGCGCCGTGTCGCGACTGACGATCTCGCCACCTTTGCGACCAGCCTTGCGTGCTTCCTCGGGAGTGAATTTGTGCGCCGTTCCCTTGACGTGCGCGGCGCGACCGCCCTTGCGCGCGATGGCACGCTGCGTTTCGGGGTCCATGGAGGCGAATCCACGCAGGGACTTCTGTTTTGTCGCTGGCTTGTCTTTCTCAGGGTGCTCTTTTTCCATGCTTGTTCTCCTGACGTTGGTGAAAGTCGCGAACTGCGCTTGTCACCAACGGAGAGCAAAACATGTGCCCGCGAGTCAGCGGGGCTTCTTGCCGGGCTTGTTTCCAGCGTTGAGGAACGCCGCAGCCAGCGCGCTGCCGGAACTGCCTTTTGCCGCGATCGAGATGGTCGACGGAACGACCTCATCGGGGTCAACGGCTTTCGCGACAGAGCCTCCAGTAGACACGGACTGGACCTCGTCCTTCAAGGACACGCCGATCCGTTTCTTGATCCGGTCGACTGCCGTCACCCGGACCTGGACTTGCTGACCGGGCTGGACGACCTCGGCCGGGCGGTGGATGCGTCGTTTTGACGACATCTCTGAAATGTGCAGAAGGGCCTCAATACCGGGCGCGATCTCAACAAACGCGCCAAACTCGGCCAGGCGCGTCACGGTACCGGTGACCATGCGTTGCGGGGCGATGGAATCAGAAAGACTGTCCCACGGATCCGCGTCGGCTTGCTTGATGCTGGCCGAGATCCGTGGCTTCCCCTGGAAAGACTCAAACTTCAGGATCTTGACCGTGACCGTCTCACCCGGGGTGAATCGCGTGTGCAACGCCTGACCGCGGGACCACGCGGCCTCGCTTTGCGGGACCAGGGCCGATACCCCGGAACCCAGTTCGACAAACAGGCCAAACGACTCGATCTTGCGTACCGTCGCCTGCATCACCTGACCTGGCTCCAGCGAGGCCAGGAATTTCTCACGCCCGGCTTCCTGTTCCTGGCGCTGCAGTGCGGCGCGAGACAAGACGATGTTGCGCCCTTCGACCCGCGTCACGAGAAACTGGAATGACTGACCAATGTATTCGCTCGATGCCAGCCTCGTTCCCGCGTCAATCTGGGAAAATGGCACAAACCCCTTGCCACCTTGCAACGCGATCTCGAATCCGCCCTTGTTTTCTCCGGTCACTTTGCCGGTCACCGGGACTCCCGATGCCATGGCTTCGCGGAACGCCTCGACGCTGCCCCCGGACGAACCGGCCTTGCGGGCTTCCATCGATCCCTCGACCGACAGGACTTCACCCTTGCGCGCGACCGAGACGACGAAAATTTTCAGAGGGCTGCCCGGCTTCAATCCGGCCAGCTGTTCCGGCGAGAATTCATCGCGCGAAATGACGCCTTCGATCCGTCCGTAATCGGGATCGTTTCCACCATCGCGACCGGAGAACAGCAGATTGTCTGAACCAACTGTTACAACGACGACTTCGATGGCGTCGCCGGCACGCAGGTTTCTGGTCGCCGCGGCCGCCGGTTTGACGTCCTTCCACCATTCAGTGTTGTCTGATTGCGGCCTCGATGCGGGCAACGATTCCTCGTCCTCGAACAACGAGTCAAAATCAACTTCCTTGCCGTCTACCAACATTTTCCTGGACATCTTCGCGTCTCCCCCGTTGAGGCGGCCTGATCTGGCATGGGTCGTGCTTTCTGGCGCCTCCATCCGGGCCGTTTTAGCACAGGTTTCCATCCCATGTCCCGGAGTTTCAAAAGGCATGAGCACCAAGGAGTCCACGCCGTGCATGCGGATCCCAATCCAAAACACACACCGTCCCGTTGCAAAACCGTCCTCTCCGTCTTCGGGTCCCGCCCGGAAGCCATTAAAATGGCTCCGGTCCTCAGTGAACTGAAGGCGCTCAACGGGATCCAGACGCGTGTATGCTTCACCGGGCAGGACCGCGACATGCTCGAACAAACACTCGGGCTCTTTGGAGTCGATACGGATTACGATCTGGAAATCGTCCGGGACAACTCCTCCCTCTTCGACACGACGACGGAATCCTTGCCCGCCATCCGCGAAGTCATGCTGGATGCGAAACCAGACATGGTGATGGTCCACGGAGACACCACCACGGCGCTCAGCGCGGCCCTCGCGGCGTTCTACTTGCGAGTGCCAGTCGCCCATGTCGAGGCAGGACTGCGCAGTTTCGACAAGTGGTCAACGTGGCCCGACGAGTTCAATCGCCGGACGATTGACACGATTGCCGACCTGCACTTCGCGCCGACCGCGCGCGCACGCCAGAACCTGTTGGCGGAAAAAACCCCCGATGGATCCATCTTCGTAACGGGAAACACTTCCGTGGACGCAGCGCACACCATCGCCGCGCGCCAGGATGATTTCCCGATGTTGCGCCAGAGATTCAACAACCGGCCACTCGTTTTGCTGAGCGTCCATCGCCGCGAGAATTTCGGGCGCCCCATGGAGAAGATCTTCACGACGGTCAGGACCTGGGCGCGGCAGAATCCTGGATGCAGCGTGATCTTCCCGGTCCACCCGAACCCCAATATCACCCGCAGCGCGCGGGACATCCTGGGGGAACTCCGCAATGTCTCGCTGATCCCGCCCGTTGACTACACCCAGTCGATTTTCCTGCTGCGCAACTGCCAGTTTGTGATGACGGATTCAGGCGGCTTGCAAGAGGAGGCCCCGGCGTTCGGAAAGCCCGTCGTGATTCTGCGCGACACCACCGAGCGTCCGGAATCGATCGAAAACGGATCGGCGATCATGACCGGCAGCGACCCGGAAAAGATCATGACCGTCATGACGGCGTTGTCGAACGCGCACAGCGATTCGTACCGGCGCATGGCAGCCGCCGGAAACCCCTTCGGGGACGGATGCGCGGCACACAGGATCGCTTCGATCGTCCAGAGGACCCTCGCGCCGGCGCTTGTCGAGTCAAGGCGTGTCCTCTAAGATCAAGGGATCATCATGATCCCCTGAAAATTCTGAGGACATCGACTGTGAAAACCATCGCTGCTGTCGCCTGGGAATCCAAACGCCCCCTTGAAGTTGAGGAGATCGACCTCGAAGGCCCGAAAGAGGGCGAGGTCCTGATCAAGATCGCCGCCACCGGCGTCTGTCACACCGACGCCTACACCCTGTCGGGCGCGGATCCCGAGGGTATTTTCCCGGCAGTATTGGGGCACGAGGGCGCCGGCGTCGTGGTCGAGACCGGCAAGGGTGTCAAATCGGTCGCCGTCGGGGATCACGTGATCCCGCTCTACACGCCCGAATGCCGGACCTGCAAATTCTGCAAATCGGGCCTGACCAACCTGTGCCAGGCGATCCGCGCGACCCAGGGCAAAGGACTCATGCCCGATGGCACGACGCGTTTCAGCAAGAATGGAAAAAAGATCTTCCATTACATGGGGACATCCACGTTCTCCGAGTACACCGTTTTGCCGGAGATCTCTGTCGCGAAAGTCAGCAAGACGGCCCCCCTCGATAAAATCTGCCTGCTCGGGTGCGGGATCACGACCGGGATCGGCGCCGTGTTGAACACGGCCAAGGTCCGCCCTGGATCCACAGTCGCCGTGTTCGGACTCGGTGGCATCGGACTCAGCGTCATCCAGGGCGCGGTCATGGCCAAGGCCGGGCGCATCATCGCGGTCGACATCAACCCCGGCAAGTTCACGATGGCGCGCCAGATGGGCGCGACGGACACGGTCAACCCCAACGAGGTCTCTGGACCCATCCAAAACGCCATCATCGACATGACGGATGGCGGGGTAGACTACTCGTTTGAATGCGTGGGCAGCACGGCCGTCATGCGCGCCGCCCTTGAGAGCTGCCACAAGGGATGGGGAGAGTCCGTCATCATTGGCGTCGCGGGATCGGGCCAGGAGATCTCGACGCGCCCGTTCCAGCTGGTGACGGGGCGGGTCTGGCGCGGTAGCGCGTTTGGAGGCGTCAAGGGGCGCACCGAATTGCCCGGTTACGTGGATCGCTACATGGAAGGCGGCATCAAAATCGACGAGTTCATCACCCACCGGATGCCAGTTGGCGACATCAACAAGGCGTTTGACCTGATGCACCACGGGGCCAGCATCCGGACGGTCGTCACGTGGAAATAAAGACCCTGTCGTCCGCAAAGTGCTTCGGCGGTGAAGTCGCCTTCCACCAGTTCGAGTCGCGCGCCTGCAAGACGCCGATGCGGTTCTCAACCTTCATGCCGCCGCAGGCGACAGGGGGCAAAGTCCCCGCGATCCTCTTCCTGTCCGGGCTGACCTGCACGGACGAGAACTTCATGGTCAAATCCGGGGCGCAACAGCACGCGGCCCGGTTGGGTCTGGCTCTCATTGTCCCGGACACCAGTCCGCGCGACGCCCGCGTCCCGGGCGACGACGCCAGTTGGGACCTGGGCCTTGGCGCCGGATTCTATGTGGACGCGACAGAATCGCCCTGGTCGGCGCATTACCGCATGGCGACTTTCGTCAGCCAGGAACTCCCCGACCTGATCGGCGCGCAATTCCCCGTGGATCCAACGCGCATCGGCATCATGGGGCACAGCATGGGCGGACATGGCGCCATCGTTACGGCCCTGCGCAATCCGGATCGCTTCAAGTCATGCTCGGCGTTCGCGCCGATCAGCGCGCCGACCCGGTGCCCTTGGGGTCAGAAGGCATTCAGGGCCTATCTTGGACCGCACGTCGACGCCTGGCGAGCCTGGGACAGCTGTGAATTGCTGCTGGACGAAAACCTGCGCAGCGCTTCCACCGGATCTGCGGCGTCCCGCAAGATCCCGATCCTGGTGGACCAGGGCGCGTCCGACAAATGGATGGACCAGCTGCGCCCCGACCTTTTGGCCGATGCCGCCGCCAGGTCCGCGTGGCCGCTGACCCTGCGCACCCAGCCAGGTTATGATCACAGTTACTACTTCATCGCCACATTCATCGCCGATCACCTGGCCCATCACGCCAAAGCCCTGGCGCCCTGACGTCCAGATCAGCGACTCGTCCCGGGACGAGTTGGAAGTCACAGCCTGACGTGGAGTGGCATCCTGATGAACCGCCGGCCCTTGTCATCCGGCTTTGGCAACTCACCGGCGTTGATGTTGACCTGGACGCTTGGGTGCAGCAGTCGAGGCGCCGATAGGATTTTGTCCCGCGCCGTCCGGAATTCAATGTACTTTTCCCGCGACGTGCCGGCCTTCAACTGGATATTCGACGCCTTGGCCTCGCCAACGGTTGTCTGCCAGCGCAACTCACGCCCGCCGGGCTGGTAGTCATGGCCAACAAACAGCAGCGTCTCATCAGGCAACGTGTAAATCTTGTTGACGATCGAATCGTACATGTCGGTCGCGCTGCCCCCCGGGAAATCACAACGCCCCGTCCCGCTGTCCGGGATGAACATCGAATCCCCGGTGAATGCCGCGACCCCGTTGAGCAGCCATGTTGAACACGCCGGCGTGTGCCCCGGCGTGTTGATGTTCCGGAATTCCATCGATCCCGCGCGCACGATCTCGCCGTCTTTCACCAACTGGTCAAACTGGTGACCGTCTGGCGTAAACCATGACTCGAATCCGTAGATGTCCCGAAAAAGTCTCTGTACTTCGACGATGCGTGCCCCGATCGTCAACTTCGCGCGCGGAAAATGCCGCCGCAGCGCCTGCGCCGCTGACAAATGGTCCGCGTGCGCGTGAGTCTCCAACAACATCTGGACATGCAAATCATGACTCTTCGCGTAATCGACCAGGAGCTGGACCGATTTTTCCGCCGTCACGCACGCCGCCGGATCGTAATCCAGGACGGGATCGACGATGACCGCGTCGCGTGTCCTCTCGTCATGGACGACATAAGAGAGGGTCGATGTCTCTTTCTCAAAAAAAGCCGCGACCACGACATTGCCCGCCGCGGATTGAACCTTGGTCGTCCCGGCCAAACCCGTCACGGGAGGTGTCACCATGTTCCCCATTTTGGATCTCCCGAGTACCCCGAAAATCCGTTTGTTTCCCGTCAGGTCCCCTTAGTTCACGGACGCGAAAACCTTCTCGATGATGTCGATCCCCCGGTCCAGTTCCTGGTCCGAAATCACCAGAGGCGGCGCGAACCGGATGATGTGATCATGCGTCGGCTTCGCCAACAAACCCGCCTTCATCATGCGCATGCAAATTTCCCACGCGGAATGCTTGTGCCCGGGATCAACAACCACCGCGTTCAGCAATCCCTTGCCGCGGATCTTTTGCACCCATCCGTAGCGTCCGATCGACTCCCCCAGCCGCCCGCGGAACCGCTCACCGGCCCGCGCCGCCCGATCGCACAGGTTCTCGTCCCGCACCACCTGCAACGCCGCCATCGCGACCTTGCAAGCCAGCGGGTTCCCGCCGAACGTCGACCCGTGCTCCCCGGGCTTGATGCACATCATGACATCGTCATCCGCCAGCACCGCCGAGACCGGCAACACGCCGCCCGACAACGCCTTCCCGAGAATGACGATATCCGGCCTCACCCCCTCATGATCGCATGCCAGCATCCGTCCCGTCCGGCCGATTCCCGTCTGGACTTCATCGGCAATCATCAAGACGTTGTGCTTCGTGCACAGTTCGCGAATGCCGCGCAAGTATCCGTCATCCGGCACCACGACACCGGCCTCACCCTGGATCGGCTCCAACATGATGCCCGCCACGTGCGGGTCCTTCAGCGCCGCCGCCGCCGCCCCGAGGTCGTTATAAGGAATCAAGTCAAACCCGGGCGTGTACGGTCCGAACTCATCGCGACTCGTGGGGTCTGTGGACGTCGAGATCGCCGAGATCGTCCGCCCCCAGAAGTTCCCCTTGGCGAAAACCACCCGCGCCTTCTCGGTCGGGATCTTCTTTTTCTGGTAGCCCCACTTGCGGCAAATCTTGACGGCTGTCTCGCCACCCTCGACGCCCGTGTTCATCGGCAGCACGCGCTGGTACCCGAAAAATTCCGTCACGAACTTCTCGTACGGGCCGAGGCAGTCGTTGTAGAAAGCCCGCGACGTCAGTGTCAGTCTTGACGCCTGCTCGACCAGGGCCGCGACGATTTTCGGGTGACAGTGCCCCTGGTTCACCGCCGAGTAAGCGCTCAGGAAGTCGAGGTATTTTTCCCCCTCGGGACTCCACAAATGGACCCCTTCCCCACGCGACAGGACCACCGGAACCGGATGGTAGTTGTGGGCGCCATGATGATCTTCAAGCGCCATCAGTTCTTGTGATGAAAAGGACTTGGACATCTGAAACTCCGGACATTTGTGATGGTGGACCCCAGAGCTCTAGGCTAAGATCCGGACCATTATGCTTAACATGCCCGGAGCCTCCGACCAAATGATCCGTCAAATGATCCTGAATTCGATTCGCCAGGTCCGCCCGCGCTTTCTGAAGACCCTCGCGACTATTTCGATCCCGGCTGCTGTCGCGATCCCGGCTAAAGCCCTCGCCCAAATGGAATTGCACGGCCACCACGGGGCATCTCACGGGGATTTTGGCACCCCGACATCCCAGGGATTTTCCTTCCACCTGCGCCAGGTCGCAGGGTTCAACCATCAGAGCGGCCCCCGCGGGGCCCAAGCCGCCGCCGGCGAGAACTACCAGATGATGGTTTACCGTGGATCGTGGGGCCCGCTGAAATTGGAACCCCATTTGATGACCTCCCTCGAGCCCTGGCTGCTCCCCAAGGAAGGCTCCCCGCAACTCTTTCAAACCGGCGAAACATACAACGGCAAGCCTATCGTCGACCGCCAGCATCCGCACGACCTGTGGATGGAAATCACCGAGAAACTGATTTTTGAACTCGCTCCCGGCAGCAACGTCTACATCGTCGGCGGCCCCGTCGGCCAACCCGCCCTGGGCCCCGAGGCCTTCATGCACCGCGAGTCGGCGCAACATCTCCCGTGGG
>Ga0214921_10001010_pt1 | contig 49116 bp, 26 predicted proteins | sample LL1505_MetaG_FD_177992 | JGI IMG/M metagenome (GOLD analysis project Ga0214921, IMG submission 177992) | Freshwater microbial communities from Lake Lanier, Atlanta, Georgia, United States - LL-1505 | ecosystem: Environmental > Aquatic > Freshwater > Lake | place: USA: Georgia | collected... | reverse complement strand
ATTTGGTGGAGTAACAACTTTAACAAATTGCAAGTTTGTCCGTGTATCACCAACAATACTTGGTAATACATTTACCCATACCGATCTAAGAGGTCACATAGTTACTGATGGTAGTACCACAGGTGTTAAAGCAAAAGTCATTCATACACTACCAGCGCAAACAGGTGATAATTATGTTGTATTGTTCTTGCAATATTTGAGCGGAACAGAATTTGTTGGATCAACTACAACTGTAATAAATCAAGTTGTTGATACAGCAGATAATAGAAGTTATTCAATAAAGCAAGCAGTTGATGCCGCTGGTATTGCTGCTGTTGGAGATTCAACTCTAGTATCAGTAGATAGTGGTATATTCTATGTTGATGGTTTCTTTGTAAATAATACAAAGCAAACAGTATCTCTCTATTCACTAACAAATAGTGTTAGAATTTTTGATATGCCAACAAATAGAATTGGTTTCTCTGTAGAAAGAACAACCATCGATGCTACAGAAGACAATACTCTAAAGGATCCAGCAAACGGTTCCTACAATTATAATGCCCCCGGTGCTGATAGATATACAATCAATTTAGTTCTCACATCATTTGTTTTCTCAAATCTTGAAACTAAACCAGAAGAATATTCAACTCAGGATTTTATTGAACTTGCAAGAACTGTAAATGGTAAACTAGATTTTGTAAGAAGAACTCCAACATATTCAGACCTTCTTGATATTTTTGCTAGAAGAACATATGACGAATCTGGATCTTATACTGTAAGACCATTTGGTTTAGAAGTAAAGAATCATATTCGTTCTGACAAGTATACATTCACTGCAACTCGTTATTCTGGAGATATTACAGAAATAACAGGAGCAAACCAATTAGCATTTTCCTATAGTGATCCAAATTCTTCAGATCTACCACCTTTCCCCGGAGATGTATTGAAAATATACAATTCTAGTGGAACAATTTCATATCTTGACATTGTATCTGTTAGTGCAGGTGTTTCTGGTAGTAGCGTCGTTACTATGACTGCAAAATACCAAAACACTGATATCAACAATATTTTACCAATTGCAAATAGTACAAAGTTTTATCTATTCAGAAAAGGCAGTACTATTCCGGAAACAAATATTTATTTTAAAGTAACCAGTAGTACTGTTACTGTAGATCAAGATGAAACTGGAACATATAAAATTTCAGATACTCCAAAGGGATCTGATGATAAATTTGTTCTCTCTGTTCAACCAGGAAAAGCATATGTCTTTGGTTACGAATTTGAAAATATAAACAATACAAATATATCAGTAAATAGACCAAGAGATATTGTATCTTTGGATAATTATGAAGTAGATACAAATGTTGGTAATTATTTTATCGTAACCGCATCGAAATCAAGTGCACCCGGATTCGTGTATGCATTTGATGATTATACAAATTTTAATATAAATTCATTCCCAGCAGTAACATTAAAGGGCGAATTTGTTGAAATTAATATACCAAAGATTGCCGATACTTATTCGGAATTACCAGTAAAATACTGGTCACCTCTATTTGCAACAGAACAATCTGATAATGGATATTCAAATGTGTTATTTGTTAATCCGCCAAGTGGTTCCACACTTGCATTGAAGCGTGAAGGTAATACTTCTGGTTTTATAAGACCATCTGAAACTGCAGATGATAGAGTAAAACAAATAGGACAACAAATTTCTCCAACAAAGAGCATTTATTATACTGTATCGAATTCTTCTTTTCAAACAGAAGAAAATATTTCTCGTTTAGTATTCACAGAACCATATCATGGTAATTTTAAAACTGCATTTGGACAAGATGGATTACCAGATAATGAGGATTTATTTAGTGCAGATGAATATAGAAACAGTATTTACAACACTGTCTATCAAGTGGATTATAGTAACTTTACAAGTCTACCAACAATAAATAGTAAAGAAGATTTGACTGGAATTATTATTAAGAAGGCATATACCAGAAGATGGGTTCCTGCAAGTAGTTCTGGAATTACTGCTGGTAGCACTCTATATGTAAATATACCACAAGGAAATATTGCCTTTGGTAATGTCACAGGAACTCGTGGTATGACTTTACCAGGCTCAAACACAACAACAACAATACCAACAGAAGCAGGTGTGGTTTATAATCCAGAGGTAGGATCTGATGTTGCATATGGTAGTAGTATAGAAAGTATAAACCTACAAAATAATATTATACAGATAACTCTAGTAGAGGCAACAAGTAGTCTAGACTGTTCTGAAACTTCTGATGGTACTGGTACTACTGGTCTTGGTAAATTTAGAATAGGTGATGTTGTCAAACAATCTTATGTAAAGGGTGGTTCAAGATTACAGGCACAAGGATTAGTAGTTGCAGTGACAGAAAGTTCTACTCGTAATGGTTATAAGATATATGTTGAAGTACAAGGTTCTGTTGATTTTGTAAAATTTAATGAAACACCAGCACAATATTCTAGTATCAGTGCTATATATGGACCATGTGCATGTTACAGTATTCTAGCAGTCTCATCTCTTGATAATAGTCCATGCGGGTTCTTTACAACTATTAAGTTTAAAGAATCACCAAGTTATGGTGACTATACTGCAGGTAAAAAGGTTTTCCAATATGATATTGATTATTTACCAACCGATTCAACCGGAACTGGATTTTCAGCAACTCAATGTATAGCAGTTGGTAGTGTAGTTTCTTGGGACTCAAATACAAGAACATTAATAATACTACAAGAGAAGAATACATTTAAACAAAAATGTGGTTGGATATTTGAAACAGATACAGGAACAAGATATGGTGGCAGAGGCTGGGAATTAAATAAACATACATTAGTTAATGTTTCTAGTATTAATGAAATAGAAAGAACATCAGGTATATTCATCGATTCTGATCAGACATATGTTTCTGGTAATGATTTTAACGAAAATAATCAATTTGGCACAAGTAAACAAATTATAAATTCTTTTTCACAAGCATATACAACTGGTAAAGAACTGTATAGTGGTGATGAAGTGTATCAACTTCAGTCAGGTGGTGCTACATCGTATGGTAAAGTCGTTTACTTCAAAGCAGGACAAGTAAATAATCCAGCAGCAACAGTTGCTGAAGGAACAACTACTATTATTTTGAATAAGATTGCTGGTAAGGATTTTAGTTTCACACTTGGTGTTACTGCAGCAAAACCACTAGTATATGCAGGAATACCAAATCAAAGAAAATCATTCAATTATATTGTAAACGATACAACAGTTCTCCCATCTTCAGGTGAATATACTACAACTGGTACTGCTAAACTTAGACAATTACATAGATTATCGGATGATCAATATACTGTACATTTATTTGATATTAGTATGAATAATATTGGTACTAATAATGCAAAGTATCCATTATCAACCACTGTAAAGATAGCAGATTCAACAGGAGTAACTGATATATTCTCGGTTGATTCTGTTAATGGTGTAGCAACAATACAATCACCACAACAAAATACTCTAGTATTTGATCTACCTGTAGGCGACACTATCAATAATATTTCAGATTTTAAATACAGATTACAAAGAGATATAGAAGTACAATATACTGACGCATCAAATCCAACTTTAACAATAACTGCAGATGTTCCTGCAAATATTAGATTTATTGGTGGTGCAACTGGTGTCGGACAAGAACAAGGAAGAATTGATACTGCAGATTTAATTGCACACTATATCTTTGTTAAGACTGATAACGGTAGAATATATGATCTATCAGATACAACTTATTTTACTAAATGTGTTAACAATAACTCAAGTCAAGGTTCTGTATCTGAACTAACAATAACACTAAAACAACAACAAAATGGTTCGAATGTACTTCCAATAGGAACATATAGATTAATTGCTACCATGTCCGTTGGTGGTTCTACAGAACTGGGAATAAGAAAGAAAGTAAAGAAGAGAAAGACAGAAAAATTATCATTCAGTTCCAGTAGCATATTAACAATCAGTACAGCAGATGTTGTATCAATTGACTATATGACAGATACTTCTGGTAAAATTTATGATCTTTCATTCTTTGATTTCAATAATGGTCAAACAGACAATGTTTATGAATATGCTACTTTACAATTGAAGCAAGAAAAATTAGGTGTTTATTCTCTAACAAATACAGATGTTCTTATATCATACACATATTTTGAACATCAAGGAAATGGACCAATTGTAGTAAATTCATACGAAACACATAATGATGTTCCTGTTTATACGAGTCCATCAACAAATCAAAAATATAATCTCGATACAGTTATAGATTTTAGACCATATAGAAATTCAAGCGGTGGTCTAAGTGGTATCTATGGTATACCAGTTATTACCGAATCTTTCAGTGTGGATTATTCTTACTTTGAAGCAAAGAACTATAAAGTTGTTCTCACCAGAGATAAGCAATTCAAGGTTCTTGAAAGTCCATCATCACTTACACCAATAATGCCACCAGATGAACCAAATTCAATGACATTATTCACTATAAATTCACCATCATATCTTTCTAATATAAACGATTTAACAATAACATCATATAATCACCAAAGATTCACTATGAATGATATTAGAGAATTGGAAAAGAGAATTGAAAACCTAGAATACTTTACAAAACTAAACCTATTAGAAAAGACAGCACAAGATACAAAGATTGTCGATTCTACAGGAACAGAACTTGTCAAGACATCAATTCTAGTAGACGGATTCTCAGGACATGGTATTGGTGATACTGCTAACCCAGACTATAACTGCTCAATTGATACTTATGGTAACATATTACGACCACCATTCAAGACAACAGTTGTTGATTTTGATATAAGTTCAGATACAGAGAATACAGCAAAAATAAATAGTACAACTGGATTGGTAACTCTAAACTTCACTGAGAGTCCATTCATTATTCAATCACTATCTAGTTCATCAATAACAGTAAATGATTTTGCAAATACTGTTTGGCTTGGTACTGCAAGTTTGTCACCATCTGGTGATGCATGGTTTGATACCACAAATAAACCATTACTACTAACCAATATTGACGGTGAGAATGATACATTTAAAAATATGGTCGCTGCAAGTAAGAACAATAATCTTGGAGCATTTTCTACTAAATGGAATAATTGGCAAACAAATTGGCAAGGTGTTTCTCTTGATGAGAAGAAACTATCATTCACAAAGAATGGAATTACAAGTCTAACAAGAGATATATCATCTAGAACACCTGAAGTCGGTAAAACAAAGATTGCAGATAGAGTATTGAATACTGACATTATTCCTTTCATGAGAGAGAACACAATAACAGTAACAGTAACTGGTCTTAAGCCATCAAAGATTGTATATCCATATTTTGATGGTATAAGAATTGATTCTTATTGTAAGACTGCAGATGGAAATAGTTCATATGTAAATGGTACTAATAATAGAACAACCACATCAGGAACAACTACATTTAGATTCAATTTACCAGCAGGTAAATTTAGAATTGGTGAAAAACTATTAAGTGTAATGGATAATGCAAATGGTAATAAAGATTTAGCAACAACATTTGCAGAAGTAAAGTATGTAAGTTCTGGTATAAATTCATTCAAGAATGAATATTTAACATATCCAAGACCAGCAGCAGTTTCTACAACAGATACTGCACAGACACTACTAGCACAAACATTCTTCGTGGATCCTGTTAAGTATCCACAGGGATTGTTTACAAATAGTGTTGAATTGTTCTTTGCTTCTAAGGATACCCAAGGTATACCAGTTAAGTTGGAAATTAGACCAGTTGCATCTGGTTATCCATCAATTGGTGTAGGTTCTGTTGTATATCCATATGCAACAAAGACACTAACTCCGGATCTCGTAACAGTTATTGGTGGTAGTTCTACACCAACACCAGGATCAAGTGATGGTACAGTAAGTTCAAATGGAACAACATTCACATTTGATGCACCAGTACATCTACTACCAGGAGAACACTCATTAGTACTAACTTCAAATAGTTCTGAATATGCTGTATATGTTGCAGAAGTTGGACAAAATCAATTATATACAAATATAGCAATTTCAGAACAGCCTTACACTGGAAAGATGTATAAGACTAACAATAACTCAACATGGGTTGAGATGCAATCTACAGATTTAATGTTTGTTGTAAATAAGTGTAATTTTAGTAGCACAGGAACATTGATTCTAACTGATCCAGTTCTACCTAATGCATCTTTTGAGAAGTATTCTGTAGCAAATGTTACAATGTCATATGTTGATTTTGGTGGTTTAATCTCTTCAATAAACCTAGAAACATTAAATGAAAACAGTTCATTACTATCAACAAACACAATTAAACCAAATACAAATATAACATATACAAATAATAAAAATATTATGTTTGATGGTGATTCTGTAAGACTCACTATTAATATGAAGTCTGATTCCAATAACAATTTAAGTCCAGTTATTGATACAGAAAAGTTAAACTTCTTAGGAATTAGAAATCTAATTAGTACCCAAACAAATGTATCTGAAGAACTATCTGCAATAGCATATAGTACAAAAGCACGATATATAACTAAGACAGTAACATTGGAACCGGGATTAGAAGCAACGAACTGCTCAGTTTATATGAAAATAAATAAACCACAAGGAACAGCAGTTGATGTCTATATCAAGAGACAGGTTCAGGGAACAGATACACCATTTGCAAATGAAAAATATGAATTGATGACTCCAAATTATACAAATTTCGTATCAACATCAGAATCAGATTTCCAAGAAGCAAAATATGCATTAACTGCTAGTGAAATAGGTCAAGAATTTTCTAAATTCTCTATAAAGGTTGTCCTATACTCAACAAGTGAATCGGTAATACCAAAGATCAAAGATCTTAGAATAATAACAGCAACATGATTAAAAAAGTACAAGTTGAAGGAAATCCCAATTTATATCGTGATAAATATTCTGGAGCAGTATTAAATTGTAATCTAGAAGAAGTTAAGTTGGCAAAGATGAAGAGGCAGGAAAAAGAAAAAGCAATTAGTTTGGAAAAGACAGTAGATAATATGAAAAAAGAAATAAGTGATATAAAAGAATTATTAAATAATCTAATACGGGAAATCAAGAAATGAGCACAGACGGTAGCAATCTAATAACAGATATTACACCACTAGCACTCAGTGATAATTTTTATACTTGGTTTACACGAACAAATTTACTCATTGATGCAATCAATCCACTGAACATCTATGATATTACACCAAGAAAGGGTCTAACAGAATCCAGATCTGGTGGTAATGTAATTATTGATGTTGATACTGGTAAAGGTCTTAAGGCATATCCAAATGATGCTACTGGTAAATTAACTCTTGATTTTGAATCACTAACTGCTGCTGCTTCTGTTGCTAATGATGATCTATTTGTAATCGAAACACCAACAACAGGCGTAAGTAATGATGTCTATAAGATATCCGCATCTGCCATGTTGCCACCAACTCTTACAGGTAACCATGCATTTACCGGAACAATAACGGCATCTGTTCTAAATGTTAATGATAATGCAATTCGTCTTCAATATGGTGATACAATCACTGAAGATGGTGCTGGTCTTATCTTGGATACAACCACAAGTTCAAAGGTAAAGTTTACCTATGATCTAGCACGAGCAGCATGGTTTTCAAATAGAAATATAGGTCTTCAATCTGGTTATTCATTCCTAACGAATAGTAATAACAGAAGAGGAGAATTTAGATTTGGCACTCATGGTTCAAACCAATACGATGTTGGTATTGAACTATTAATGGGTCAACAAATTACACAAGGTGATGATCATTCTTGGTTAATTGAAGCAAGAAATGTAGATAGAGCACTAAATTTCATCTATAAGACATATGTAAACACTGATGTAGAGAATAGAATATTCTATGCACAAATCGATACTCTAAGTCCAGTAACAAGTACATTTGTAATTTCAGATAAGATTCAAATTGGAAATGTTGCAGGATCTACAACAAACTTTAAGAGTGTGACTGATTATTCTGCAAATATAATTCCAATTAGCAATTCAAATGGTATTCTTGATTCTAAGTGGACAAATCGTTATGTAAGTAGTACATATTCTTCTGGTTTAGCAGTTGGTAATATAGTAAAAATTTATAATGATACAAATAACCAAGCAACTGTAGTAAAATGTGCATTGACTTCTGTTTCAGATGACAGCGAAGCATATTCACTTGGTATTGTTGAAAGAATAAGCGGAGGTAAGGTTTGGGTAGTAACACATGGTGAATTTGTATTAAGCAATATTCCAGGATCTTATTCAAATCTTGATGTTGGTGCTGTTTATTACCTAACTAGTGGTTCTCCAAATTATACTTTAACAAAACCAACAACTGGTATCGTAAAACCAGTATTTGTTGCTACTAGCACAACTGGTGGTGTTATCTTCCCAATGAGTTCACAAGGACTTGGTTTTGGTAGATTTAATGCTATTGCAACTGGAGGTTCTCTAATAGGTGGTAACACTGTAAGTTCAACTTCACCTAATGATATATTTACTCTGGATGCTGGAGCGGGTATTGGTTTACAAACAGTTCCCGGTAGTAAAAAAATAATCATTAGTGCGCTATCTGCAGGATATCAACCAACATATTCAAGAATTATACCAAATTCTGGTGAAACTTTAAATGCTTTAAGTTCTGGAGAAACCTTAACAATTCAAGGAATTGGTGGAATAGAAGTAATTGGTGATGATAATACTGTTGGTGATATTTTAAATATTAGAGGTAAATATTTCCGAACTATAGAATGCACAGGACCAAACACAAACGATGATACATTCACAATAACTGCAAGCAATTTTGATGATTCTTTCCAATTCTATGCAGGAACTGGCATAAGAATGAGACAAGATCTATCAAATTCAAAAAGATTATGGATAGAAGCAACAGGCACAGGAACGGTGGTTTTGGGTGCTGGTAGTGTTTTACTATCGAATATACAGAGTTTATCACCAAATAGTGTTTTGATAGGAAATACATCAGGAACACCAACATCTTTACAATCATATTTAAATTCTATTCTATCAAGTGATAAAGGCACTGGTAATATCGAATGGCAAACACCAAATGAATTTGTTTTGGAAAAATTAGCAGATCCATCACAAGGAATTGAAAATATAACAGATGCAAGTAAAGCAACCTTATATGGAACTGGTAATAATAGAAAATTTGGTATTATTAGATTAGGTAAAAATAATACAACGATAGGAACAACTCAAGATTGTGATGTTGTTCCTTTTATTCATACAATTGAAAATTCTATAAATTCTGCAATTCTTGGTTTACAAGAAGGTGAAGGATTGACAATAGAAGCAAATAATTTGGTTTCTAATGCTCCAAGTGGTATACCAACACTAAAAATTAAAAATAAATATACATCATCTTTCAATAGAATACTAATACAAGATACAAATGAAATTATAACTTCAATTGGAGATAAAAAAGTTTATAATTTAATGCCTAGAAGTAAAATGAGTTATGGTTTTACTTCTGAATTATACTCTGGTAGTAGTTTTGGTAGAAAAGCATATGGTAGATGGTTAGCATTTAGAGATAATCAATCAGCTTCACAAATAATGGTGAATACTAATGAAACTGGGTTGCAAGCTACTTTAGCAACAGGTACAACTGTAGTAACATTAACATCGGGTGATACAAGAAATTTAAGACCAAGTACACAATTAAAGAAAACATCTGGTGGTGGTGCTTTTGGAGCAAATGCTCGTATTGACACAATAACATCAGACACAACATTTACGATGACTGTAAACCATGCTACTGCTGGTTCAATAACATTTGATTCTTATAAAAATTCTCAAATTGCTGCTCATGAAACTATTTCCACAGATATATCTTCAACTTTAACACTTGGTGGAACTACTGTAACTGTTTCCAGCACTAATGGTTTAGTAATAGGACAAACATTAATAAAACAAAGTGGTACTGGTGTATTTGGAACAAATGCAAAAATTACTAGAATAAATACCGACACTGTGTTTACTGTGGATGTTCCACATGCAACTGCTGGTAGCATTGTGTTTTCTTGTTCAGATGATTCTTCTCTTATAACTTTCCCATCATATAACAATAAAGATGGATTAAAAATTACATTTGCTGATAAAACTAATTGGGATTCTACTTTAGGAACCCAATGGAACAATACTTTAGATAATGCAACATCCGGTGTATATTCGGGTGGTATCTATAAACCGGATGGAACTCTTTATAAGACAACAGAAATAGCAAATAAAGTTTTTACATTTTCAATAGATGCTGCAACTAAATCAGGAACACAAAAATTTAGACTCAGTGTTTATCCAGGAAGATTGGAAGGAAAATCATCTTCATCTTCTCAAAGATCTCAAGATTTCACAGCAACAACAACACCTCAAAGATTTTATTATACAACAAAGATAAATGTAAATACTACTTTTGAAAAACAAAGAACTGGTTGGACAGCAAATATAACAGCAGGAAGTAATATAGTCGAATTTACTGGAGCGCCTACTCCCACTGCTACTGAACCAACAAGGAATTTCCCATTAAATATTTTAATTGGAGAAACAGTACCCGGTAATGTTGGTGTATATTTTGAAGATGAAACAAGAGCCTTAAGTTATACAACAAATTATAATGAAGCTACTGGTATAGGATCTGTGGTTTTTAGTAAACCAGCAAAAACTTCTGGAACCGGCATCGGCGTTTCTACTCTTAGATCCGCAATACAGCCACATATTAGTATTGTTAGTCCGTTTAAAGCAGATACAGGTGGTTCTATATATGTTTCAAATATTCAATTTGAAGAGGGATATCGTTCAAATGAATATATTCCATCTTTAACAGATAATACTACACCAGGATTTAGAACTGAAACTGAAAGCAATGGATCAGTTACATTCAGTTCTGTTTCTTCACCAATAGTATTAGATTCTGATACAAATAGTTCTACAATTTATTTTAATGTTGCTTCAAATTCCATAACAAATAATTATCTTGCTACAATGGCAGATAATACTGTTAAGGTTGGTACTGGATCTACAAATGCTAACAACACACCACAGGATTTACCAATAAATTCAAATAGTTTCTTGGGAAGAATAGGTAATGGTGATCTACGATCTGTATCAATAACACAATTGGCAGCAATGTTACCTTCTGTCAGTCAGTTTACATCTGTTGTTACTGATGATGGAAATTCATTATTAACAAGTGAATCATCAACAATAAGAATTAAAGGTGGTTCTGGTATTTCAACATCAACTGGCACAAATAATGAAATTACAATTTCTTATTCTGGTGGATCCACCACCACGGCAACGGGATTGACTGATGTATTTACAATTAATTCTTCTAATGCTACCACAAGTTCTGTCCAAGGACCAAGTGGTTTACCAAAAATTAAATTTAAAGATGGGTTTATTAAATTTGTTGCAACAAAAGAAGGATCAGATACTGTACTATTAAATAATTCAATTGATATTAGTACTTTGCCTGGTGGCACTGGTTCTGGTACTGGTCCTGGTTTATTGTATGCTGCAGGAAATAAAAATGCAAATCCACAATCATTGGTGATGACATTTTCACCAGTTGGAACTACTAATGAAGGAGATTTTCTACCAATATTGAGAGTTGGTGGTTCGTCCAATTCGTTGGGTTATGTTTCTAATACTGGAAATAATGCTCTTAGTAGAGTCATAGGATTTTCAACAGGTGGTCAATTAGTTGCATCGGATTCTTTCATAAACCAAATACAATTTGGTTCTGGTATTAGTGGTTTAACTGTTTCAAGTTCAACCGGAACCATTACAATCAACGCTAGTGCAGGAACACCAGTAACATTCCCACAAATTAGTTCATCTATTTATTTTGGACCAGGTTTACGATCTGGATTGGCAATGAATGATCCAACTGATGGTGATGGTGGAAATACTGAATTTTTATTTTGCACAAAAGATTCTTTATTATCAAGTTGGACGGGAAGCGATTATGTTACACAATTAATTTTGGCTTGTACTGGATTGACAACTGGTGGTACCACGCCAACGGCGACTACAATTATTAAAACAAGATATTTTGGTTCTGCTGGTTGGGCAAATCTATCAGCTGCAACCTCTCCAAGAATTTGTATGCCAAATTTCTTAATAGGAACTGGTCCAAATTCAAGTTCAGATACTCTTGGTGATGGTGTCTATCTAAGAAATGATACAACAAATAATGGTTTAATCTTTACTAACTATAATTTATCAACAAATACTGTTAAAACAATACAAAAAGATAGAAGTTGTCGTTTAGGTTTGGAAGTTCTTAATGTCGATACTGGCAGTACCGCATATGCAAATTCTAAGAATACTGCATACATTACCCACACATATGTACCAGCATCATCATCTATTGTCGATTCATTCACAGTTTTTTCTTCAACTAAGAAGTCATATAAGTACCTAGTACACGCACAAAATACTGGTGGTGATTTTTACACTACAGAACTATTGATTCAGATTAATGGAACAACTGCAAACATTCTTCAATATGCATCTTCAACGACTAGTTCTTCTCTAACAGTTTCATTCTCAGTAGCAGTAGCAGGAACACCTCTTATGGCAACTGTATCTCATAATTATACAGGACCATTGGATATTAAACTAATCAAGTACGAAGTATAATATGTCAAATCAAAAATTCAACAGTCAAACAGGCTACTCTGCCGATATAAACAACATAACATCCAAAGTAAGATTGGATTTTAATACAAATGTTATTAATCCAAAAAATGCAATATTGGGTGTTGATGAAACTGCCACGGAATTTGTATTATTAGATAATTCGTTATTACCAACAATAGGAACAGATAATACAAATTATAATGCCAATCTTTCTTCATTCAATAGAGATCATGAAGGAACTGTAAAAACTTATGTATTTGAAAAATTAATAAACCCATCAGTAGTTGGTTGTGAAAACTGCGGTAGTAAAGCACAATATTATCCAACAGGTGTAGACTCTTCTGGTCAGATTATAGATGATAGAGTCTTACCAGTAATTAATAAAGATGTAATTGCAGAATTTGAAATTCTTCCAGAAGCATATCATTCTTTTGAAATTGATCTAGTTGGTCATAGAAGAGTATGTGATGATTCTGGAAATTGTTTTTTTGAAAAAGCACAAATTGCAACTAATAATCAAACAACATCTTGGTCGAATGAGTTATTATTCGAATTGACATCTCAAGGTATACGATCCACAAATGAAGCCAAGGAAATATATGATAAGCTTATTTCATCTAATGATAATGAGAGAAGTTTAACAGCATATTCATACGCAAATACAAATCCTTCTACTACAAGTAATCAATTCCCACCATATAACGCTCCAAACAAAATGGACGATAATACAGCAATATCGGATCATAATGTAATCGATTATTCATGCTGTAAGTGTTGTTCATATTACGAAGATTACAATTTGGGAAAATTAACTTTAAATGAAGTAAAAACAAAATGTAGTGAAAGTAATTTATTACTTATTGGATCTTCAGAAACTTTTTTTCAATATTGCACAAGTCATTCCGTTACAAAATATAATAGACTTCATTTAAATTATAATTCACAGACAACAGATTCAATTTCAACATGCACACTGATACAAAGAAAATTGAATCAATATGGAACTTTCCCAAATCAATATCTACCACAATGTCTGAATTCAATTTATTCTGGATTAGGACAGCAAAAAACTGTAGTTTCTTTTGGTCCTACTTGCAGTCTCCCATGTTGTGCATCAGTTTCCTCTTCATCGACGGCTGTAGACAATTGCTGTCTTGATGATAACTCTTTTATAGATGGTGAAGGTACTGTACAAGATGATGGTACTGGTTCTAATGATTGCTGTAAAAATACAAGTACATTTTGTGTTATTAGTACTACTCCTCCAACAGATTGCACAAATCCATGTAATGATCGTTCATGTCCCGCATGGACTGCATGTTTGTGTGCTGTATGCGAAGATCCCACTTGTCCTAATTATAATGCATGTCTCTGTGGTGATCCCGCATGTCCATGTTCTGGATCGTGTGGAGATTATGGAGGATGTCAAGTTGGACTAAACAGATCCATTCCAATCGCATGGAACGATAAAGATCTAGGTGGAAGTGATGTTGATGGTGGTGGAAGTGTTGGTGGTTGTCCGAACGGAAAATCCAGACTACATGAATACATTACAACTACACAGATATTTGGATTAGGTAGATGTGTGGATGTACAAAATGGTGTTAAGAGTAACCTATACAAAGTTAATAGGAATGTTCCTTGTTCATCTATACCAAATTCGATAAGTAATTTAACAAACTATTGTGCTGTTTTGACTGCATCAAATCCAGAACTGTATTGGAAGTATTCATTTGATGATGTATCTTGGTTACTTCTTGGTGGTCACTTTTATGCAAATAAACAATCTAGAGATTTGATTTATAACCAAGGTGGAACTATCCACTTCTCAACATCTGTAAATTCTAATTTACTTGCATATAAACCAGAAAATGAAACCCATTCAATTTATCATATTGAAATGATAGACTCAAATAGCATAAAGTATAAATTACATAGCAGTTCAAATCTTATAAGTCCATCCTTCTATGATTCTGCAAATGCATTTATTTCGTTAGGTTATGGCTATAATTCTACCAAAGCAGATGGAACAAATAAAGAATCACATCCAGTAGTAAAAAAATATACTTATTATGAAAAACAAAATAGTCAAAACTATCTCTCTGAGTATAGAACTCCGGGAACAAGTAGTCCAAGAGTATTCTATGCAACTTATGGACAAAGAAATTCTGATGGTGTTCAACAAACTAGTAATGTAAATATAGTTCAAAAGAATATTACTGGTTTGACTCCAAATGTTGAAACAGGAAAATTAATTAATAGTGATACAAATGCTAATGGTAGAATTACGGATTGGCCAAGAACAAACAAGAACGAAGCATACACTTCTACTGGTAGACAATCACACCAACTAAATGTTGATCCTATTCTAGATGATACAACTGTTATTCAATGGGATAATAATTTCAATAACAAGATTTATCACAACACAATCACACCAACAAATACTTTACAACTTGCAAATGGTTCTACTTTTAGAAATGCAACATCTGGCACTTCTGCAACCACTTATAAAAATTATCTTGTAAACAATAGTATTCGTCAAGATTTTGGAATAATTACAGATTCTCGTAGTTTTGAATCAACAACAAGAAATTACGAGAACTATAAATTTTTAGGAACTATGGTTGATGATGAAACTATAGAAATTACAAATGCAAATATAATTGCAGATCCAAATGGAAATAAACAAACAGGTGTATCATCCGCAAATATATTAAATGAAATATTTAATAATATTGATGTTACATCTACAACAGATCCTAAAGTTATTACTGTAAATGCATACAATTATTCAAATATAAGTGCAACAAAAATATCAGTAATAACTTCATATGATATTTTAAATGATGGTACTTTGATAAATGATTATACTTTTGATGCAACTACAAATAAAATAAGAATTAAACTTGATAGAAAATATACAAGATGGAAAACTTCGGGCACACCAAGAATACCATTTACTGGATATTTTATGTTTAAAGTTAAGAGTCCAGCAACAGCATTTACAGATTCTATAACTTATGATAAAACTGGAATATTTAATGTATCTACTAGCAACCCTTTAAACTATAAATATAATTTTATTTCTGTAAAAACATATTTGGATAGAACAACTTCACTGTTACACAAGAATGAATTTGAATTATTTACTATCAACTCTGCAAGATTTGCAACTGCAGATTATGCATCATATGATGGTTCTTTAAAGACACAAAAAACAAATTATGATCAACACTTAGTACCAATGAGAGGTCTTCAATATGCATATTATAAGAGAGATCCGAGTAAAAACTTTGGTATAATTTCTGAAGTAGATGATTATCCAATCATAAGAACAATAAGAAAGAATAATGGAAAATTCTATGTACAAATTCTTGCTGGAGCATTTCCATATTACCATCCACTTGTACATGAATCTTTATTAAATCACTTAGGATATAAGGATTATGGATTGGTTTGGAGAAATAAAATCTGTAATGGAACTCCTAATTGGTATAATTACCTCGCAACCACAAAGTGGACATGCTATGTAAAGCATACTCAATTTGGTACTAATATTCCGGGTTGGACAAGAGTAAACGAAACAAGTACAACAGGAACTGGTTCACTAGGAAAGAAACCTGTTATAATTGGTCAAAATCCATATACTGCAGCAATAACAGGATCGCAAGTACCCAAAAATGATATAACACCGCCACCAGCAGAAGAGGAAAATGGCACAGTAGCAGAATAATAATTTAATAGGAACAAACAATGACAACATCCCCATTTAATTCAAAATACGGATTCGATTTAGGTGAAATAGCCAATATAGAATTTTCAGGAGTTTCTTCTACTAATGATCAGATATTGGTTTTAAAACCAGATGCTACTGGTAAATTTTACTTATATCCACAATCCATTTCATCAATAGCAAATAGTTCGGTTGTTTATCCATCTTCTGGTAGTTCATATTTAAAAAAACAAGTATTCACTACTACAATGAATCCAACTACAACATTCACCAATTTAACATCATTTACATTTGATATTGGCAGCAAACAAAAACTGTATCTAGTATCAAAAATAGATTTAATTGGTCAAGGATCTTTTAGTGGAACTTATAATTATTATCATTTTACAACTGGATATAATATAATTTCTGATATAAATGGACTAAATAATTATTCTTATAGACATATTCCTGGTCATTTTTCACATATTTTTAATAAATCAGGATCAACAAATTCTGCAACAATTACTTCAATTGGACCAGACAAACAATTTCAAAATTTTACAAATTTAGGATCATCAACTGAACTTTCTCTACAACCAAAGTTTTCAACAATTACATCACCAATGGATGCTGCTATAATAGATAATTATCCAAGGGTAAAAGCCAGTATAAATAGTAGTACGCAAGGTGGTCAAGATGATAAATTAGTCTTGACAATCCAAGCAAAAAGTATACAATTAACTCAAAATGAAAAGATTGATTGGTTTGGTTCGGTTGAATTTTTTGCATCTATAATATAAGGAGATTACAATGAAGGTTAAGTTACTTGAAATTTATAGTTCTGTTCCAGTGATGAATAAGCTTTTAGACGCAGAATTACCTGCTTCCGTTGCTTTCCAACTCACAAAGCTTCTAAAGACCCTAAATGAAGAAATTAAGGTAATAGAAGATCAGCGAGTAAAGTTGGTTTCTAAGCACGGCGAAACCACCGAAAATCAAGGTGTAACCGTTTCAGAAGCAAATAAACAAGCATTCCTCAAGGAATTTGGTGAACTATTAGAGACTGAAATTGAACTAAATTGGACACCAGTACCAGTTTCCAAGTTCGATAGTGTCAATATGTCAGCAAATGATTTGTTAAAAATTGCTTTCTTATTCTCAGAATAAGACATTTCTTCAAAACTAAGAAGTCTCCTCTTTATAAATAACAGATAAAGAGGAGATTTTTTTATGGCTCAACCAGCCAGCAGAGAAGAATTAAAAGAATACTGTCTTAGAAAATTGGGTTATCCAGTTATTCAAATAAATGTCGATGATGCTCAATTAGAGGATCGTCTTGACGATGCTTTGCAATTCTTTGCAGAGTACCACTTTGATGGTGTGGAAAAGGTCTACATTCGCAAACAAATTGAACAAAAGGATGTAGATAATGGATATATTGATTTAAAATCACCAACTACTGCAAATCCAAATGCAACCATTCCAATTGTTGCAGCAGATGCAATAGATCCAGATGGTAGATCTATTATATCAGTAACCAAAGTATTCCAGTTGTTTGATACCCTTGGTGGTACTGGTATGTTCGACGCACGCTACCAGATCGCTTTAAACGACTTATACGGTCTTCGTACAAACACCTATAGTCAGTCTCTGATCACATATGCAATCACCAGAAGTCATATGCAGATGTTACAGGACTTATTAACTCCAGAGAAGACTCTAGAATTTAGTCGTGTTACAAATAGAATTTATGTAAATATGGATTGGAAGCAACAATCATATTTGGGTCAATATATTATGTTTGAAGCATATAAAATATTAGATCCAACTAAGTATACAGAAATCTATAACGATAAAACCCTGAAGCGTTATACAACCGCACTCATTAAGCAACAATGGGGATCGAATATGATGAAGTTTGGTGGTGTTGAACTACCCGGCGGAATTACGCTAAACGGTACAGAAGTATTCCAAGAAGGCACAGTAGAAGTAGAAAAACTAGAAAACGAAATGCAAAGCAAGTGGGAACTCCCACCAGAATTTTTCGTAGGTTAAAATGACAACAAATCCATATTTTAAACATCAAGGTTATAAACCAACTCAAAATCTGATAGAAGATCTATCGGAAGAAGCCATCAAGATGCATGGTATTGATGTTGTTTATATTGTAAAGACTACCGATAAGGTAGATACTTTATTTGGTGATAATCAACATGGCAAATTAAAGAATTCATTCTCTATTGAGATGTATCTAAAGAATGCAAAAGGATTTGAAGGTACAAGAGATATGATTAGTAAATTCGGTATGGAGGTAAATGATAATATTACTTTAGTAGTTTCAAAGAAACGATTCAGAGAAGAAGTATTTAAACTACCAGAAATTACTGGTCGTCTTTATCCGATGAACAGACCGATGGAAGGTGACATTATCTATTTTCCACTATCACCAACATCAGATAACTTATATGAAATTAAATTTGTTGAAAACGATGACATGATGTATCAACAAGGAGATTACTATACTTTCCGCATCGATTGTGAACTATATAAGTACTCTATGGAGAATATCACTACAGGGTTCAGTAAGGTTGATGATATTCAATCCGAACTCATGGAGCAGATTACCACTGCACAAGATGGTACATATTTTATGGATAAGAAAGAAGTCAAGGATAATAGTCAAATACAAACAGAAGCATCTAATATTATTGACTTCACTACCAAAGACCCATTCTCGGAAGGTAATTATTAATGTTTAGTACTTTTTATCACGCAACAACAAGAAAATTAGTAACCGCTTTCGGTACTCTTTTCAATAACATTTATATTGAAAGAACCGATGAAGGTGTTACTAAAAAAATAAAAGTACCATTAATTTATTCTCCAAAGGAAAAATTTATTCATCGTTTAAATTTGGATATTGATAAGACCATGATTCAAACCGTTCTACCAAGAATGGGATTCTCAATCGCTGGTATAAGTTATGACGCTGAAAGAAAGAAAAATTCATTAAACAAAAGATGGAAGCAAGAAATTGGAACAAATGATGAAGTAACATTCCAATATCGATATGAAGATGTTCCCTACAATATAGACTTTGAACTTTACATTTATACAAGAAATATCGATGATGGTCTTCAAATTGTAGAACAGATTCTCCCATTCTTTGTTCCCGATTTTACTATCACTATAAAACCAAAAGTTCTCGATAACTCATTAGAAAAAGTAGATATTCCCATTATACTTAATCAAGTAATTCCCAATGAAGTGTACAATGAAAGTTTTTCAGAGGATACTAGAGTATTAAACTGGGATCTACAGTTTACTGCCAAGACAAATTTCTATGGTCCCGTCAGAAATTCCTCTAGTATCATTAAGGATGTCAAAGTCAATTTCTTTGATTTTGATGAGGTCTAATCATGGCTTATAAAAAATATGCAACAGTCAGGGTAAGACCAGTAATATTTGAAAGAGATACAAATGGAGATTTTGTACTAGATACAAATAACGATAAAGTTATTTTAAAAACACCTAATGAAATAAATCCACAAGAACCATATGACTATCTAATAGAAATAGAGGAATATCCATAATGGCAGAAAGAGATCAGTTTAGTGCAGGTGTAGGTTCTGGTATATACGGTTCTGGAGAACCAGTAGGAAATATAGTTTTTCCTTCAACCAAATTACCAAAACCAGAAAATCTGTTAGCAACAAATAACATACACTTGGATAAAGTATCATTAACCTGGAACTCTGTTACCGATGCAACATATTATAATGTTTATAGAGATTTTGTTTTTTTAGAAAAAACTTCTTCAACATCTTATGATGATACTACAGCAATAGAAGGAAAAGTTTATACTTATTCTGTAACTGCTGCAAATAATAGTTCTCAAAGCGATCAAAGTAATACTGATACTGGTTCTAGAAAGATTAATGGTGTTCAAAATTTAATAGCATCACAAACATTACCAACTACTATAAATTTGTCATGGAATTCCAACCCAAATGCAATAAACTATACAGTTTATAGAGGTACTGATACAAATTTACAAAGTATGATAATTTTGGGTATAACCTCATCAAATTCCTTCACAGATTCATCAGATCTTATATATGGAAATGTTTATTACTATAGAATAATACCAATATCAGACGATGGTAATGGTGCAGAAAGTTCATATGCTTCTGGATTTTTATTCGTTGATAAACCAACTTGTCCATCAGTAAATGTAAGTGATGGAACAGATCCTGATAAAATAATACTATCATGGAATTCTGTATCGACTGCAACAAATTATAGAGTTTATAGAGATGGTGTAGAAATACAAAATACCACACAACTAACATATACTGATACATCAATACAACAGGGAATAGCATACTCTTATCTGGTAGTATCAGAAAATCAAGCAGGACTATGTACAGATACAACTGATAATTATGAAATAGGTTGGGCAAAATTATCCCCACCACAACAATTCACTGCTACAGATGGAACATCAGAATCAAATATTACTTTAAACTGGGTTTCTGTACAAAATGCAACACATTATAACATTTATAGGAGACTTGCAGTTACTGGTGTTCCATATTCACAAATTGCTTCGGTTCAAACTTCTAATTACACAGATACAAATACTGATTTAGTTTATGGAAGCACATATGTCTATAAAGTTCGTGCTGCATCTTATATAAATGGTGTAGAACAAGAAAGTATTGATAGTGATGAAGATACTGGGATTTTAAAAAATCCAACACCAGTTGCGCCGGTTATTGTTGCAACAAATGGTGATTATGATGATAAAATTTCTTTATCTTGGAATTCTGTTGAACATGCCTCGGATTACATCGTTTATAGAGGTTCTACTCAAATTGCAGTAGTATCTGGTACTACTTATGATGACAATGATACTTCAGTATCTTCTTGTACCGCTTATACTTACAGAGTAAAAGCAAGAACGATGTTTGGTGATGAAAGTGCATTTTCAAATTCAGATATTGGTTATAAAAAATTACAGAAACCAAATGGACTACTTGCAACCGATTCTGAATATACTGGAAAAATTCGCGTATCTTGGAATTCTGTTCCAAATGCTTTAAATTATACTTTGTATAGATCATTACTTCGTACTGAAGCAAGTATGATTCCTTTAGTAACTGTTTCATCTGCATTTTATGATGATACAAATACAGATTTGGTTTATGGAATCACATATTATTATGCAGTAAAAGCAAATTGTGTTTGTGCTTCTTGTTCTACAAATGGTGAAACTTCAGAATTTAGTGATATAGATTCTGGTATATTAAGAAATATGCCAACACAATTAACTCCTCCAAATGCACCAACCACACTCACAATTGAACCAGCCAGCACCAATTTTATAGAATTAAAGTGGTCTTCAGTCACATCCGCAACTCGTTATAAAATTTTTAGAGATGGAATACAAGTAGCAATAACTAATGCAGGAACAACCACATATCGAGATACACCAACACCGGGCATTCAATATACCTATACTGTAAAATCAAATAATAGTGATGGTGATAGTTCTTCATCATCACCTGCTATTGGTTATCGTATATTGTCTCAGCCAGGAAGTGTCACAGCAACAAAAAATGCAAACTCTACAGAATCTTATATCAAAGTAACATGGAGTTTTACTGATCTTGGTGCAACAAGTTATACTATTTTTAGAGGAACATCCCCTTATTCGTTATCACAAATTGATACAAGTTATACTACAGAATATTATGATACAAATACGGATTTATCATATAATACAATTTATTATTATGCAGTAAAAGCAAATTCATCTTTTGCAGCTGCAACAAGTGCATTTAGTAATATAACTAGTGATTCTGCTGGAATTTTAAAATCTCCTGCTCCAACTAGTTTTAATTTAAATTCCATAAGTTCAATTTATACCGATAAAGTAATTGTAACTTGGAATTCATCACAATATGCATATGGTGGTTATTCTGTAAGTAGAGATGGGACATCATTAACAAATGGCTATTCTTCATCTAACTTTTTAACATATAGTAATACATTTCAACAAGGACAAACAGATTGGATTTTATATAATAGTTCATCTATTAGTATTAGTCCACAAATCCATATGCCAAATAATACCACAGATGATGAATATGGTAAAGTATTAACATTTTCATCATCAAAAACTTCAAATAATGGTATTTATCAAGTAATAAAAAATGTAACAAGTTCGACATTATACACACTTTCTTGTTATGTTAGATCTATAACAGATACTCAAAAATTTAGAATGAGTTATTTTGATGGTAGTACAAGTACTTTTTCAAATGAATTCACAGCCGATACAACACCGACAAGATTTACCTTTACATTTACAACCAATACAAATACTAAGATAACATCAAATATTGCAATTGGAAATAATTCTACTACATCTGGTGAAACCACATTCTGGGAAGATGGTAGTATTGTAATATGGGGTGCTCAATTAGAAAAGGGTTCTGTTGCAACCGCATTAATTCCAACAACAACAGAACCAGTCACATCAAGGACATATACAGACACAACAGCAACATATGGAACCAATCATTCATATAGCGTAACTGCTTTGAATAATATAACATCAAGAAACAGTAATAATTCTGTAAATGGATCTCTAAAATTATTAGCACCAACTTTAACTTCTGTAACAAATAATTTAACAACAAAAGTAACTTTAAATTGGAATCCCATCTCTGGTGCATCCACATATAAAGTTTATAGAGGAACAACTTCTAACACTTCCACCATGTCTCTTTTATCGGGTGGTGTTTCTACTACTTCATATGATGATACAACTGCTACTGCTGGAACTACTTATTATTATTCCATAAAAGCCACAACATCATTTAGTACTGATAGTGATTTTGGTAATGTGATTTCTGGTAGTAAAGCATTACAAGTAGTACAACCCGGAGATATTTTTGAAAATCATTTTGGACATAATTTTTACAATGGTAGTAATTTAACACTATTGGATTCTGCTAATACAAATGTAACTTATAATTATTTTTCATATGAGACTTTTTATGAGCCAATGAGAGCAATTAATTGGAGTTCTCTATATAGAGATAGAAATAATAGATATACAAACCAAATATTTTACTCAAATAAATTATCAACCACCAATAATGAAATAAATTATTTGGAAAAAATAAGCATGTTTGGTTATTCAACTTATGCAAATATTCAACCAACAAATAAAAAATTATTTACAAACTTTGATGTTTATAGAGGAGAAGGAAGTTCTAAATACTTTGACACAATAGTAGCATTTTACCCAAATTATGATGAACTTTTAACTAAAACAATACAAACAACTATTACCCCACAATAATATGGCACAATTTATAAATATAACTGATACAGAATTACAACAATTTCCCACATGGAGAGCACACAATAATCGCCAAGTTTCAAGAGAACTTGCTGGTATAAGAGGATTTGCTCCTGCTATTCATTTTCACGATACAACTTATGATACCGATACAGCAATCACAACTACAGAATTGATGCGACCCGATGATAGAATTTTAAAAGTTCCTATAGGTGAACAAATTTATTTTTGGGGAATAGAAATGTATGCAGGTGGTTATGATACTATTAATGTATACTACAGACAAAATTCCAGTTCAAATTGGCAGATAGTAAAGGGTACTGGTTATACTGGTTCTGTTTTTATAAGTCCTAGTTTTGCTACATTAAGTACTTCTTATAATTATTATCCAAACTCTGATTTGATAAATGCTATAGGTACTACTTTTTATCCAAATGGAATAAGTACTATCACTGGCGTTACTACATTTAATCAATATCCTTATATTGCAGAATTTCCTATTTTAGGATATACACAATCTTATGCATATGGTACTTTTACAAGTAGAACTGCCGGAGATACTGATCTTTATGGTGATACAGGTGATCCGGGAAGATACAATTTATATGTTCAAAATCATTGTAGATCATTTGTTTTTTTTAGAGAAGGTGAATATTTAGTTGAATTAAATGAAGCATGTGGATGGGCAGGTTCCGATACAGATGGTAAAAATGGTACTGGTTATAATTATGGTAATGCATCTTCATACTCAACTCCCGGAAAATCATATTCAAATGTATCAACACAAACCGGAGAAGGAAATAGGTTCTATAGTCACGAAACAATACCAACTCCCTCTTCAGGTAATGGAAGTACTAATTATAATTCAACAACTCAACAATTTTATCAAAAATTTAACCCAATAAATTATAATTCAAATCCCGGTTTATATGGAACATTAAAAGAACAAATAAAATCTAATACAACTTATTCTCAAAATTATAGATCATGTTTTACAAAAAAAATATTAATACAAAGTTATGCAAGAGAATATATTGATAACAATGATAGTAAAAAGAAAAAAATGATAGATTGCATAGATGGTTCAGTTAATGAGTGTCCATCTCTTATTACTATAACTCCCGGAACTGTGATAAATACATCAATAATTAATAAACCATATCAAAAAGTTATAGGGTACGGTGCAGTATTTGAAGATAATGGTTCTGGTAATTTTATAACAAGTAATAGTCCAGAAACTACATCTTTTACAACTGCCAGTCAAAGATTTTCAAATATAAATCAAAGATGGAATGGTACAGCAAAAACATTAATAAATCGAAGACAGGTAACAGTAGAAGGTTTAACTATAAGAGGAAATTCAAGTGTATTACCTTCAAAAATTAATTTTACAGTTCCGTCTAATAGTATTTTAGATTTAAGAGGAAGTGTATTTAAAAATTGCACATTTGAAAATATTATATTTGATGATAAAACAGATTCTATCTGTTGGACGGGTTGCTCATTTTTAGATTGTAAATTTAAACGATGCCAATTAAATATGAGTTCTGATTCTATATTATTTAAACAATGTGAATTTATAGGAAGGTCAGAAGGAACAGATACATTAAATATAAGTGGAAATTCTAATTGTTTTATGGGTTGTATATTTAAAAACAATTTTAGAACATTTTTTATGAGTACAGATGATGCACCATGCACAGATAATTTGTGGTTTAAATGTTATTTTAATGATTCATTTTTTCATTCTGGTGGAAATGAACAGTTTATATCATCAAATAATACAAGTAAATTACTAAATGCTGTACCTACAGGACAACCTTTACTATTAAAACAAAAAAATAGAGAATTTTCTAGAAATATATTTGCGTTCAATAGAATATACGGAGCAGGATTATTTACTATAGGAAACAAAAACTCATTCTCTAGAGCAAATGTATATACTATGAATGATACATTTTGTCCTACATTAATCTTAACCGATATAGATTCTACAAAAAATACAAGTACCACAGAACTGAGTGGTGGTAATTATTATGATGTTCATTATTTAAATAGTTATAGAAAATTTAAAATGATACTTGGTGAAAATACTCACCATATGAGATTATTATATAATCAAATTTCAGAACCACAATTATTTGGAAATACTGGCGGATTAATGGGAACTACAAATTGGGATATTTCTATGTTTGAAAATCTCCCCATATTCAGTATAGTTAGTAAATATGAAAATCCATCTAACGGGTATTCTGATTGTAAACACACATCAAGAGCAACTGGAAATAAAATAATTGGAAATAAAATACAAAATTGGCAAGGTATTTTTGCAAATACGCCAACATCTCCTTGTTCAATATACTTAAATTTTCATAATATTTTGCATTGCAGTAAATGTGGTGCTAATTATTATAATAGTGGTGTTACTGTGGAAAAAAATAGTAATGGAATTTTGGATTGGTTAGATATAACAGATTTTGATGGTGACACTATAAGTGATGGTAAATTTATAAATATAGCATATAGAAATCAATTAGTAAATCCAGAAGCACAATCTGCAAGAGGCAAAGGATCGGGTTATGCTACCAATAGTGATCCTTGTTTTGGCATTGGTGATAGTTCCACAAGTATAGGAACATTTACTCCATTATGGTTTCCAAATGGTGTATGTAAAGAAACTATTCCATATTTTAATTGTAATTCAATTTATATTGGATCTGGAACTACTTATCCAAATCCATATACAAATGTATTTGGTACTCATGGAAAACAAGGAAATAATTCTTATAGAAGAATATCAGTACCAACTTATACGAATTCTGCAACACCAATAACACTTGTTACAAATGGATCAAATCCCACAATATTTACTGGAGATCTAGTTAATAGATTAGATTTAAAATAATAGGAAAATAACATGGCAGATACATGGAAAGCATATACAGATACACAGGCTCTTAAAGAACTAGCAGGACTTCGTGGTATTGCACCATCTGTTAGATTTTTAGAAAAACGACCACAAGGTGCTAGTAAAGAAAAAATTTATCATGTAAGACAAAATGAATTAGTTTACTTATGGGGTGTTGAAATGTTTCAAGGAGGCACTGATTGTATTACTATTGATATGATTAATAGTGATGGAAGTTTTACACCTTATAAATCTGGTGGACAGTCAATTACTGATTTTATTTCTGCAGATAAAATGACTTATAATTTTGGGTTGATAGAATATCCAGGATTTGATGATTTCTGGGAAGATCCATATCTTGTAAATTATATAACAACCGATACAAATCAAGAAATAAAAAAAATAGTAAAAAGTAATTTCTTTAGAGCTTTTGTTTTCCCAAATGAAGGTTATTATAGAATAGTTTTGAATGAAAGAATAAATCCTTTAACTGGTTCTTCTGGATTTGTTGCAAACTATAATGATGATCAATACACTCCTTTAACTAATTATTATGCCAGATCATGGATGGGTTCGACTTTAAAGAATCCTACAAATAATTCTACTTCTTTTTATGGAATGAAAGGTGCAAATTCCGCAAACACACAATCGGATAATCCATTTAACAATATGAATGACGATCCAACAGCGGCTCCGATACAAGCAATAAGAACAGAGAGTGAATTTAAAAGAGAAATAATAATAAAAGTTATATCTTCAAATAAAGATATAGTTGATTCTTCAACTATATCAAGAAGAAATATTACTTTTTCATCTGGTTATAATTATGAAGATAGTATACAAGCAGCTTTAGTAAATGGTAAAACTACATTTGGTGCATTAAATGTTCAAGGAAATAATGCTCATTTTGCTTCTAGAAGATTTTTTAGACCATTAGAATTTGGAACTTATGCTGGAGCATCAAATGTAAAATATATTTCATATACTTCTGGTAGCGATACTGCTGCTTATGGAAATGAAGGTTGGAAGGCATTATTCAATAGAGGACATAATTCCGAATCGCCGCCCAAAATAATGAATTCCGATTTGGAATTTTTATATGCAGATTCTAATGATAATATGGAATATGCTCCAATCTCAAGAGATTTATATGTTGGTGGTAAATTGAATAATGGTTCAACCACAGATAATAATATTAGAAATAATACTACAATTAATTATTCATCATCAATTGATGATGATTTTAGACGATTAAGAATAATAAACGCTAGAAATAGTATTATTGAAAATTTAAACATGTATTCAAATACCTTTGGTATAGGTACTGGAGAACCAAATTTTTTAGGACCGAATAATTGGTGGATTTATAGAAAAACTACAGGTGGTGATTATAATACTTCTGGTAGGGGTTATGTGCATAGAGCAATAATAGATTTAAGTGGTTCAATAATTCGAAATTGTACATTTGAAGGAATGCTTTTTAATGCCTTAGGAGTGTTTACTGATCAATATAGTCAAAGTTTTATTGTAGATGGTTGCACATTTGAAAATTGTACATTTAAAGGTGCTAATTTATTACAAGGATTTAATGGTATTGGTATATTAATAAAAAATTGTAAATTTGAACAAATACCTAAAAATTGTGCAACTAGCGATGATCTTATTAGATTTTATAATACTCATTCTGTTTGTATGATGGGATGTTCTGTTGAACATCAAGGCAGATTTATAGAAATGATTGCAAACGGTCCTTTTACTGATAATATTATAATAAGATGTTTTGATAAAAGAAGATCTGGACAAATGCAAGCAGGAGAAGGAATTACAATCGATGCTTCCAATTCTTATCCGGTTTCCGGTACTCCTGATGGTACATGGCCAAATGTAAGTTATTCCTTTATCTTAAACAGTGGAACACTAAAACAAAGACAATATGGATCAAATGAAGGATTCTCCGAAAGTGAAAAAATAAGAACTTCACAGTTTAATGGTAATTTATGTTTAATGAATAATTCTATTATGTCATCAGGAAATAGTATTTCGCTTCATGGTTTTATTGCTAAAGGTAAGTTGAATCTATCAGCATTTACCAATCACCACTATGATCCTGGTCATTATCTTTTTGGTAGAAAAATAGACTCAACTGCAAGTAATTCCGATAATAATATTTGGTGGCATTATAATGTCTATATGCATAATTATTCTTTTGGTGGTTGTCAAGGAATAGATTTTAGACCTAATGCTGAAAATAATAGATTTTTAAATTGTGTTTTTGAAAATCCTGGTTATGTTGGTTTAGATTATGGTAATTTTACAAATCCAGCAACAAGCGATTATACTTCTAAGAGGTTTATATATCAAATGTCAAATGTTGAAGGTTCAATAGGTGATTCTTCGGCTTCACCAACAAAAAATTTATTTAATAATTGCATAATAATAAATTATAATGAAAAAATAACAAAAGAATCATATGAATCATTTTATCCGTCCAGAAATGAATTTAGTAGTTATGGTGATTATGGTCTTTATGGTCAAAGAAGTGTTACACCTGTAGTTACAACCAATCCTGTAGGATCTATACCCGTAAAATATTTTAAATTTGCAGATGATACTGCCAGCAGAGGTTCATATCCAACTTCTGGCGGTGGTTATGGATGGCAAGTAGACCCAACAACAAAAAGCCCAAGACCATCTACAATTTTTCCAAATAATGAAACGGATGCACAATTAACTCAAAGATTGAGTGGTGGAGAAAATGTTATACATAATTTAACAAAGATAGGCGAAAGGTATTTTTAAAAATGGCAAATTATATTGATTTGGGATATTATTTGGGTCTTAGAAAATTAGCAGGACTAAGATCTGTAACTCCATCTATAGAATATATGGAGGGAACAGATACAGTTTTTTTTGTTCAACAAGATAAACAAATATATCTAACAGGTTGTGAAATGTCTGCATTACAAGCAGATTGTATAAAAATAAGTTATAAAGCAAATCCTAGTGATTCTTATACTGTAATAAAAAATTATGTAAGTCAAACTGTATTCAATGTTACAAATACATATGATGATACAAATAATACAAATTTAATAAGTGTTAAAATTTCTGCAACTCCTGTTATGAATAAAAGAAAATTTGGAAATGAAAATAGTTTTAGATATTCCTATCAAGGTAGTACTATATTAGAAGAATATGACACTTACACAGGAGCAACTGATAATTTATCAATAACTGGAAATGCTGAACAGGATCCAATTGGAGTAAATAACTATAATTTTTCAAGATCATTTATATTTAAAACTCCTGGTTATTATAAAATAGAATTAGATGAAGCACAGTCTGCATTATATAAAACCACGAGCACAAATACAATTTTAACAAATCCAGATGCACAATCTGATTATAACTCTTATAAATCATCAACAACTGGACCTTGGACACCAGTTGATCATGCATCACATCAAAATGGAAATTTTTTTAAACGACAAATTATAGTAAAATGTGTTAATAATTATGATGCAATTTTACAATCAAATATAGTAACTGAAATAAATGAATTTACAGGGTCACCACCACCACAAACTCAAACTGTTTATATTCCTTCTAATGCTGCTGATAGAAGAAAAATATCAGTAAAAGATTTATTGATTAATGGACAAACATATGGATCAAATCAATATGAAAAATATTGTATAGAAACAAATGGATTAAGAACAGCAACTTTCAATGCAAGCGATAAACAAATAACTACTAATTCTTCTACATATAAAATTTTAAGAAATAGTATATTTTCTGATATAATCTTTAATGGATCTGGAATTACAAATTTAGTTAAAATTGAATCTACTGGTGGAATTATCACAACAGTGGATATGAGAAATACTTTGTTTAAAAATTGTATATTTAAAGGAATTGTATTTGGTAGTAAAAATTATAATCAATTAATATTAGATGGAAGTACTTTTGAGTCTTGTGAATTTATAAATTGTAAATTTTACATAAGACCAAAAAATATATTGTTTAAAAATTGTAACATCAATAATACTGGTAATTATGCACCAATATTTAATATAAATGGTTCTGATGGAAATGTTTTTATAGATTTAATTTTTAATAATGTTGATAGACCCTTTGTATTTGATAATGGTGACAATAAAAACAATTTAAATAATTTATTTTACAGAGTTTTTTCTACAGATTCACCAAGTGCTACAAATAGATGTTCGTTTGTCAAAGTAATGCAAAGCAATTCAACTCCTGGTGTTTTTGTTGGTAATATTGCGATGATGAATTGTATAGTTGCTGTTGGTGATCCAATTGTTATTGAATCATCTGCAAATCTTAATCTGTTTACTATGAATTATTTTGAATCGAGTGGCTCTGTTAAACTCGGAACAGAAAAAAATCCAGATGCAGATCCAAAAAATCAATATTATGCTTTTATTAATTTCCCAAATGGAACACAACCAGCAGAAAAATATTTAAGTTGGGAAAATAAAATAATAGCAACATATTCTGGAAATTTAGTATCAACTAATGGTGGAAGTATAGTTTCAAATGGTAGAGCATTCGCTTGGGAAGAAAATCCAGTAAATCCAATAACTTCAAGTCCTTGGCATAATATAATTTATGAAAATATTTTTGGCGCGTATAAATGGGGAATGAGAAGTTTCTTTTTATTTTTTCCACTTGGTGGTCCTAGAGCATCGGGTAGTTCTCCATATGCAAATCCAATTGAATATATTAAAAGAAAAAATCAATACTCTGAAGCAGTATATACAGCAGGAACTTATAAGAATACAGATGGTACTACTCCAGATTATCAATGTCCTGCTATATGGAAAGGATTTAAAGAATCAATACGCTCACTTATTGAAGGCAATATGATTCCTACAGGAACTGGCAGAGAATCCATTACTGAACCATGTAATGTAACATTATATTTGCCCGCATTCATGGGGTATGAGACATATAGAGAACAAACCACAACTTATTGGAATTCTTTAGGTGCGAATAATGCGGCAAGAGATACTGCATTTAATATAAAATTAAATGATTATATTAATGATTTAATTTATATGGCAGGTTCATCTACCAATAAAAATAAAGGCAAATTAAGTATATGTTTTGATACTTCATCTCATTGTGCAACACCAAATAATATTACATTATATCAAAGTATGGATGGTGTTGGTAGTGGTGTATATAAATCGGATGTATTGGAACTTGCAGATTGGAATGTAAAAACTGCACTAGAAAATGCAGGAATAACAGTATTTTGTGAATCAAGACCGAGTAGTAAAAATAAAGCAGTAAGTAGTACAGGAGGCTATCAGGGAACGCCATCTGGTACTTATTATGATTCTGGTTGGAAAAATTTTACATCTATTGAATATTGGTTGTGGGTTTCTGATCCAGAAAATCCCACAAGAACAAATTCTGTTAATGCTGCCGAAAGAGCAGTATGGTCAAAACATATAAAAAATTCTGATGCAAATTATATTTTTAGACTACCTTTAAATGGTATTGAAAATTATTTCTTTACTTATGATGAAAATGGAAATAAAGATTTAAGTAGCGATCCGTTTGGTTTACCTAGTTATTTTGCTAATGCAGGTATGACAAAAACATTTAAAAACTGGACAGGAATAAATTTATATTATAGTCCATATTTTTATCTTCATTGTCTTTATGCACTTTCCGATAATTATCGATTATATAATAAATTAAAATATAATGCAACAAGTAATGCATCAGATATTAAATTAAAAACAAAAAATTATATTTCTATGCCGCTTGATATATTTGCAAAAAATCATAGTACTATTTGGGCAAATAATAGTTCTCAAAGTAAAGATGCATATTATATTGTTTCCAATACAGATCCTTCTTCTGCAGCAACTAGTGGTTTTTTTAATAGTCCAGAATTTACACTTACTGCTACTCAAGACCCATCAAGTTATGCAGGAGGATTTTGGAATAAAACAACTACTACTGGTAATTGGTCATTTTGGAATAACAATATTAGAAAAAAAACATTTTTAGAATTTATTCAATTTTTAAATTTATTCAGTGATTCTTGTTATCCACAGGAAACAATTGGCAAATCTGAAAATGATATATATCCAAATGATTATTGGAGTTATAATTTATTAAAAGATATATCATTGAACGGTTTATGGGCTACACCGTTTAGATATACACTCAATTCAAATTTAACAGAACTAATAAGTCCATATATTATAGATGGAAGATTATTTCCAACAATAGGTGCCACGAAGGCTGACGGGTTAACTCCCTTAAATGAAGCAATATTCACACCATCTTCTGCTATATCATTTTTTAATACTAATAAAATACCAGAACAAAGAAGAGTATTGCAGACTAAATTCTTAGATGCTTCTTATGGTGATGATTTCTGGTTAATGAGAGGAAATCAAAGTGGTGCTGATAGACAAAGTTTAGATAAATGTTTTAATGTTAATGATGGTTGCAAAGATCCATCAGGTAATATAATCCGAGAAGATAAAATTGATCCAAGAGAATCCGTAGGTACTGGTAATCTTGCATTTGGTGGTGAATTAGCATATCCATCGCCATGGTTTGATAACACAAGCAATAGAGTTAAATCAGAATGGACAACTTGGTTAGATACTTATAAAAACTCCCCTAACTTTGGTAAAGTTTCTTATATTGTCAATGATATAGAATCATATAATCCACTTTCTTATTGGGGAAATTTTTTAAGACAAGATAGTGCCGATCCGCTTGGTGATTCACTCCGAAGTAGACATTTAAATTATATTCTAAATGATACAAGAGCAAGTGGTGGTGCAGGAAATTCTTCAATATATGGAAGTCTTCGTTCACAATTAAAAATGACTGGATCTACTCCATTTACAGTAGCAGATTTTAATAAACAAGATCGCACAAAAGGTGGTTATTACTTATGGAATTTTGTATTAGGTCGATCTGGTGCTTATTATGCAAATGATGCAGTTTATTCTCCAGTAGCGACAAGATTTCCAAAAACACAAGTATCAAATTACGATAGTATAAAACTTTTAACAAGTGATAAAGTACCAGATTCTAATAGTCACTTCCAATATAAGGATGAAGATGTTGGTAATTCTGTTGCACCTGTATTGTTTGGAGAATGGTCTACTACTGCGGGAAATGCAATACAAATAGATCCAACAGATCCAACTTCTTTAGTTGATAAATCTACTGGTCAGGCTTTTGGTAATGATGCATGGAAAGTTTTATTATTAACACAACAAAAATTAAGAGCAGTTGATAGAAATAGAATAGCAGATGGTAAAAAATTATCCGTTTGGTTAGCATATTTTGGTTATGGATCCTTGGGAAATTATTGGGATGAAAATGCTTATCATACATTATTGAGAAAACCAGAACCAATACTGTATTTTAATGGTGGTGGTGGTCAATCATCAAATGATACTAGACTCATTAATATTATAAAGGATGTTAATACCAGAACAAATAGAAAAATTATTTCTACAGTTTCTAGTTCATATAATAAATTAAATTATAATAAAAAATATATATTTACAGGTTGTACTACAATAGATAAAATAAATTTATGGAGAATAACTATTGATTCAACTACTGTACAATCTGTATCTTTAAACGGAACAAGTTATGATGTTAGTACAATTCCCGGTATTTGGTTTACAACAGATACAAGTATAATAGATATTAAAGAAGCAAATTATGATTCTACTACACTAACATTATACTTATATACATAAATTAGAGAATTATATTATGGAAAATAAAGAATCAATTGATGAGAAGTTGGAGAACGCTTTTAATTTACCAAAATCTGTTGGTGAGATTGTAGATATACAACCCATTCCAGCACCAGTTCCAACTGGTAGAGATCATCTTACAAATGATTATGAAACTGTAAGAGCAAATCTCTATGATATTATCGACAAGGGTTCAAAAGCAATAGATGGTATTCTTCATGTTGCTTCAGAGGGAGACTCCCCAAGAGCATATGAAGTTGTATCTCAACTCATCAAGAGTGTAGCAGATGCGAACAAAGATCTTCTTCAATTACACAAACAATTAAAAGAAATTAGACAAGATACTCCTGCTTCTACACAATCTGCACAAAACATTACAAATCAATCTATATTTGTAGGAAGTACAAATGAATTGCAGAAACTGCTAAGAGGTAAAATGCAGGAGATAAAGCAAATAGAATCTAATCCATGATCGGTGATAAGAACTCATATCTCGGCAATCCAAATCTCAAGAAGACAAATGTTCCTGTTAACTTTACTCAAGATCAAGTTGAGGAATATTTAAAGTGTTCTGAAGATCCTGTTTATTTCATGAAAAATTATATTAAGATTGTCAATCTCGATAAGGGATTGATGACCTTCTCGATGTATCCATTTCAAGAAAAACTAGTAAATCTTATTCGTGACAATAGATTCGTTATTGCAAAGATGCCTCGTCAGTGTGGTAAGTCAACTACCATCATTGCAGATATTCTACACCATGCACTGTTTAATCCAAATCAGACCATAGCAATTCTTGCAAATAAAGAAAAACTTGCAAAGGGTCATATGGATCGTTTAAAGACTGCTTATGAAAACCTGCCAAAATGGCTGCAGCAGGGTGTTAAAGAATGGAATAAGCATTCTATCGAATTGGAAAATGGATCAAAAGTCATTTCGTCCGCAACATCTGCATCTGCTATTCGTGGTGGATCTTTTAATTATATTCTGTTGGATGAGTTCGCCCATGTCCCTGAAAATATAGCAAATGATTTTTATAGTTCAGTATATCCAACAATCACATCCGGTAAAACTTCTAAAATGGTTGTAATTTCTACACCTAATGGATTGAATCTATATTATAAACTATGGATTGAAGCAATTGAAGGAAGAAACAGTTTCAAGCATATAGATGTTCACTGGTCAGATGTTCCCGGTCGTGATGAGGAATGGTATCAGAGAGAAATCAAGAACTTAGGTGAAGAACGATTCCGCACAGAGCACGAATGTGACTTCATTGGTAGTACTAATACTCTTATTTCTGCCGATAAACTCAGAACAATGGTTTATAAGACTCCAATCCATACCACCCCTGATGGATTAAAGGTATATGAAAAACCAGTCGTGGATTCTAAAAATCCTGCAAACAATCACACCTATATTTTAACAGTTGATACTGCTAGAGGTACTGGAAACGATTACCATGCATTCACAGTTGTTGATATAACCAAGACACCTTATAAGATAGCAGCCACTTTTAAAAATAACGAGATGTCTCCTTTGGTATACCCAAATGCAATATACCCAATTGCCAAACAATATAATGATGCTTACATATTAGTTGAAATAAATGACATTGGTGGTCAGGTGGCTGATTTATTACATAATGAACTTGAATATGATAATTTGTTAATGTCCAGTGTTAGGGGTAGAAAGGGTCAGACCCTTGACGGTGGATTCGGAGGCAGTAGTCAAACCCAGTTAGGACTCCGCACTACGAAGGCTGTAAAGCGTCTAGGATGCTCTGTGCTGAAGTCTCTGATCGAATCAAACAAACTACTCATAGCCGATTACGACATCATACAGGAACTTGTTTCCTTTATTTCAAAAAATAATTCATTTGAAGCCGATACTGGTCATAATGATGACTTGGTTATGTGTATGGTTCTGTTTGGTTGGTTGACGACTCAAACTTATTTTAAAGATATGACAAATATGGATATTAGAAAGACCGTATTTGATGAAAAATTAAAACAATTAGAAGAAGAAATGACACCATTCGGCGTAATTGATGATGGTATAATGTTTCAAAATGAAGAACAAGACTCGTCTGGGACGGTCTGGAGGGATGCTGAAATTAGAAATAATGATTTTTATACATAACCGTAGACCAAAATAGGCGAATAAGGAGAGAAAAATGGCATTCCAATTAAGTCCCGGTGTAGAAATCAGAGAATTTGATCTTACTTCAGTTATTCCAGCCATTGCAACCACCCCAGCTGGCTATGTCGGCTTATTTCAATGGGGTCCTGCAGATACTAGAGTATTAATTGAAACAGAAAAGCAACTAACAGATGTCTTCGGCAAACCAGATACAGGTATCGATCTAGCAACAGATTGGTATGTCGCTTCAAACTTCCTCTCTTACGGCGGTGCTCTCCAAGTCGTAAGATCTGTAGGTAGTGGTGATGACAATGCTACAGATGCTTCCGATACAGATGGTATACTCATCAAGAGTAGAGAAGACTTTGAAGTACAATTCCAAGGTGCTTATACTGGTTACCCATTCAAATGGGCAGCGAAATATCCAGGAACTTTAGGTAACAGTTTAAAGGTAGTTGTAATTGACTCTAAAGATCCATCACCAAATACAAACACTGGTATATCGTGGGAAACATATACAAATACTTACGGCATTCCAGGCACATCTGATTATGCATCAACAATTAATGCATCCGCAAACGATGAAATTACAATTTTAGTAATTGATGAAGATGGTGCATGGACAGGTACAAAAGGTACAGTTCTTGAACAATTCGTAAAGGTTTCAAAGGCAACTGATGCAAGATCGGGTGATGGTTCTAGTAATTATTGGAGAACTGTTGTAAATGGTCAATCAAAGTATGTCTGGGCAGGTGTAGTCGAACCAAATACAGGTTCAACATATACTGCTGGTGGTACAGTAGACTGGAATAGCGCAGTTCATCCATCAAATACATTTAGAGTATTATCAGATGTTAAGGAATATTCTCTAGCAGGTGGTAGTCTCAATACAACAAAGGGTGTAAGTGCAGAAGCAGATGTTGTTGCAACTTTCCAAGCACAATTCTCAAATGCAGAAGATGTTGATGTATCTCTACTAATTGCTGGTAATCTTGCTGCAGCAAATGCAAAAGAAGTAGTAACACTTGCAGCAAATCGTCAAGATTGCATTGCATTCGTTTCACCAAGAGCAGTAACCGATGTTCTCACACCAGTAAGAACTTCAGACGATGCTGTATATACCGCAATTAACAATTATAGAACAACAGTAGGTTCTTCTTCTTACGGTGTAATGGATGGTAATGCTAAGTATCAATATGACCGCTATAACGATAGATTCCTATACATTCCACTTTGCGGCGATACCGCAGGTTGCTGTGTAAGAACAGATAACACAAGAGAACCTTGGTTCTCACCAGCAGGTTATGATCGTGGTCGTATCAATAACATCGTTAAGTTAGTTTGGAACCCATCAAAGACCTATAGAGATAAGTTATATAAGAATAACATCAATCCTATCGTTTCTTTCCAAGGTTCAGGTGCAATTCTCTTCGGTGACAAGACTCTACAAAGCAAGCCAAGCGCATTTGATAGAATCAATGTCCGCAGACTCTTCAATGTTCTAGAGAAAACAATTGCTACAGCAGCCAAGTTCCAACTCTTTGAATTCAACGATGCATTCACAAGAGCACAATTTAGACAACTCGTTGAACCTTTCCTCCGTGAAGTTCAAGGTAAGCGTGGTGTAAGTTCATACGCAGTAATTTGCGACGAATCCAACAATACATCCAGCGTAATTGATCAAAACCAATTCGTTGCAGATATCTTTGTTGCACCAGCAAGAAGTATCAACTTCATCCGTCTAAACTTCGTTGCTACCCCAACCGGAGTAACTTTCGCAGAATTCGGTGGATAATACAAAAAATAAAGATAAATACAAGAGGAAAATCAAGGAGCAAATAAATGGCAGACTCATCAATCAATTCATTCATGTCAGCCTTCGACGGCGGTTCTAGACCAAATCTTTATTCAGTAACACTGGCTTGCCCAGTTGGTCCACTACCACAATTACAATTTTTCTGCAAGGCAGCAACACTACCTTCATCAATTCTTGGTGAAGTAAATGTTCCATACCTCGGTCGTATGGCAAAGTATCCCGGTGATCGTCAATTCGAAGATTGGACAATTGACATCATCAACGATCAAGGCATGTCTTTAAGAAATGTTTTCGAATACTGGAACGAATTGTTCAATTCATATGCAGGTAACACCACAAGTTTCCCAAATCCTCGTGGTGCTTTCGGTTCTGCAACAGTTGCACAACTTTCTAGAAATTACCAAGTAGTTAAGTGGTATCAATTCTTCGATCTTTGGCCAGAAAATGTCGCAGCAGTTCAATTAGGTTACGACCAAAATGATACTGTTTCCGACTTCCAAGTAACATTCAAATATTCATATTTCGTAACAAGTTCATCACCATTCCAAGTAAACGGTGCTACGGGTGTTGGTGCAGTTGGTCCAGGCGCAGTCGCTGGAGCAGGTGCAGCAGGATTCGGTATTCCAGGCTTCGGTGGCTTCAACAGCACAGGCGTTGGAGTAGGAGCAGGTAGTAACGGCAGCGGTGTTGCAGTCGGTGTAGGTGGTTCTGGCAACAGTGTAGGCGTTGCTGTCGGTAACGGTGGTGGCAAATCCTCATTTGGTTTCGGCATAACTACTTCAAAGGGAAATAGTTTTGGATTCGGTCAGAGCGGTTGATTTGTTCGGTGTTCTTAAATAAGGATTTTTATTATGGCATTTGATTTATTTGGATTTACATTTGGCAAAAAAGAGAAACCACAGGATAAGGTAGAGTCATTCGTACCAAAGAATTTTGATGACGGTGCTACCGTTGTTGAAGCAGGTGGATTTCAAGGTTTTTACATTGACCTAGATGGTACTCTTAAAGTAGATTCAGATCTAGTACGCAAATATCGTGAAATGAGTCTTCATGCTGAATTGGATCAAGCAATTGATGATATTGTAAATGAAGCAATAACCGAAGACGCTAAGGGATATATTGTAGAACTGGAACTTAACAAAGTTAATGTTCCCGAAGAAATTAAACAAATAATGTATGAAGAATTTGAAAAGATTCTTCAACTTTTAAACTTTAATAATAAAGCACAAGAACTTTTCCGTAAATGGTATATCGATGGTCGTATGTACTTCCATCATATTTTACACGAAGATCCAACTGAAGGTATAAAAGAAATTCGTCCAATCGATCCTCTTCTCATCAAGAAAATCAGAGAAGTAAAAAGAGGAGCAAAGATAGGAAACATTCCTATTATTCAAGATGTCGATGAATACTATGTCTTCTCAAATTATGAAAAATTAAATCCACATGATTCAAAGGGTCTTAAGATTTCACCGGACTCTATCAACTATGTGAATTCTGGTCTTTACGATTATTCAAGTAAAAGAATTATCGGATTTTTACACAAAGCAATTAAGCCTCTCAATCAATTAAGAATGGTTGAAGATGCTACAGTCATTTATCGTTGGTCGCGTGCTCCAGAGCGTCGTGTGTTCTACATCGATGTTGGTTCTCTACCTAAGAACAAAGCAGAGCAGTACATGCGCGATCAGATGAATCGTTTCCGTAATAAACTTGTTTATGATGCAAATACCGGAGAACTCCGTGATGATCGTAAACACATGAGCATGTTGGAAGATTACTGGCTACCCCGTAGAGAGGGTGGTCGTGGAACTGAAATCTCAACTCTACCCGGTGGTCAAAACCTTGGAGAGATGGCAGATGTTCTTTACTTCCAAAAGAAACTTCTAAAGGCACTCAATATTCCAGAATCTCGTATTGAAGCAAATACAGGATTCAATATGGGTCGTGCATCTGAAATTTCAAGAGATGAACTTAAGTTTGCTAAGTTTATTAATAGACTTCGCTCAAAGTTCAGTGAACTTCTATTGAATTTCTTAAGAGTACAACTTCTATCTCGACAAGTAATGAGTGATGATGATTGGAAACAAATCTTCCAAAAGATACAATTTAAATATGCAACTGATTCATATTTTGCAGAATCCAAGCAAGCAGAAATTCTTCGTGATAGAATTGCAATTCTTCGTGATGCTGCAGACTATTCTGGAAAGTTCTATTCTGATAAATGGTTAAGAAAGAATCTTCTTCGTCAAACAGATCTTGAAATTCAACAAATTGATGTTGAGATTCAAGAAGAACAACAACAGCAATTAGAGAAACAACAACAGGCAGCGCAAGAAGCAGCACAAGCAGCAGCAATGTCTGGTGGTGGAGCAGATCAACAAGCAGCACCTGAAGGACAAGCAGGTGGCGAAGGTATAAATAACCAAGCACCACAAGTAGATCCAACGGGAGGTAAGACATTCGATGCCAGCAGCCTATTATGATATACAAGCAGATGAAGGTTCATCTTTTCGTCTTAAATTAAAATTTCTTGATAGTAATAAGAAATTAGTAAATTTGGTGAATCCACCAGCATCTGTTATTGAGGGATTTGAAGATAGTTTTCGTAAAGATACTGATGGTAACTATGTCATTAAAGCATATGCTCGAATGCAAGTTAGAGATAGTGTAGACGGTGATATTCTTCCAGTAGATCAAAATAATACACCAACCAATATGGTTGATGATACAAATCTCTGGGGACAAAGTAATTTAAATTATACAAATATTCAAATAAAACTTAAAGATGGTACAGATGGTGATTCAAATATTATTATCACCATAGATGCAAATGTAATGTCAAACATTGATTATGGTAATTTTTTATATGATTTAGAATTAGTATTCTCTCAGGATATAATTACAAATCCAAAAGCAGTTACATTTAGAGTAATGCAAGGAAGATTTATAGTAACCCCAAATATTACGAGATAAAAATGGCATTCGTATTCTTCGTTGAAGTAGATAATAAATTACCAAAATACTTAATGAAGGTAACTTCTTCACAGGATATGATATCAATTTATCGTTCAACTGAAACTGATGTTGTTTTAGTTGGAGAACATAGAGACAGAATATATCAGAGCAGCATTGAAAAATGTAAAGAGTTGGATTGTTCACAATTTTACACTTCTGCATTCACTACAGGTGCAGTATCCTTATGTGCAGATTGTGAAGAATTTATTCCTGGTGGTGGCGGTGATAGAGAATCTGGACCCTGTTCTGCATATAATACTTTAAATAGTGTGAATTTTACTCCACCTTCCGCAGCAACACCTTTGAGTAATAGTGATCCTACTGGAACTCTTTCTAGTTATAATTCATGGGTTTCTAGTTCCAATCACCAAGCAATATCAAGAAGTGGTTATTGGTTAGGTATGAATGTATGTAATGGTGGTGGAGGTCAATATCAGTGTATAGTTAGTTGCAGTAGTGGAAATGTTGCTGGTTGTTATCCAAATTCTAGTTCTGGTTCTGTTGGTAATGTTTATACTATTGGTGGTTCTAATTATCAAGTATATGATGCAATGCAACTTATAACTTCAGGATTTTCTATACCAACTAGTGGCACATTTCCATTATTATCAGGAAATCCAACAACTTCTGGAACAGCAGTTTCCGAAAATTCTTGTGGAAGAAATGTTACAACGGTTCACTTTGCTGGTGATGGTAATTCAAATTGTATAACCGATAATGGTCATAACGATAAATGCACAAAATGTATGGATGGTTCTAATCCAAAAACAGGAACTTTACCAACATCTTCAGAAACACAATTTCCAAATGATATAGCACTATTTGGTGATCATACCAATACAGTATTAAGTACTGGATCAAATTGTTATTCTATTGGTAATAACAGTACAAGTGGTAGTAATGGAGCAAAAGCATCATTATTTTCAGGACAATTTGCTTTGGGTGGTGGTCCAAGTGGAACGACAAAACCAACAACAATTGGTGCTGCAGGATTAACTTCTTTTGGAAGTTGTGGAGAGTGTATTGGTAAAATGTTATCAGATTCGAATGGATCTAAAGGACCAGGATGCTGTCTATCAGCATGTAATCGTATAGGTATTAATGGAGCACCAACAACAAGTGATGCGGGTTCTACATGGTCATCAGGTTCTAGAATATGGTCTAAGTTTTGGCCAAACGATGGATATGATGACGGTTATAGAAGTTCAAATAGTCAATCTGCATGGGGTGCATGTTTAGGCAATACAACAGCAAATTCGATTTATGCTTTACCATGCAATCCTACAAGTTATTGTGATAATGGTAGTGCTTCTATGCCTTCTATATTAGAAACTAATTATTCTAGTAGTATTTGTACATGTACAACTGCTGGTATATTTCCAGCAGGAGTAAGTTGTCAGCCTAGTGTTCCTCCTACTAATCCTCCAACTCTTATACCAGTATTAAAATGTTCCAATACTTGTGGATTCGATCCACCTTATATTGTACCATATAGTAACTGTGTAGCCAAAAAATCATACATGGCTTTTTATGTTGGAGAGTGTTCAGTAATTGAAAGCTGTGCAGGCACTGTACCAGCAGATCAATCATCAAGAAGTGGTTGTGCCGCAAATATACCAGTTATTTATGATAAATTTTATACTAGAAGCGTTGATGCCGATAATAGTGCTGATGTTCAAGCCACTGTTATAGACACAACTAAATCTCAAATAGCATCTCAACTTGGAGAGGATGCTGGTGGTTGTGGTGTTGGGGGTAGAGGAGCCGCAGTTGGAAATGTAACAAATTTAACAATAACTGGGTTAGTAACTTGTTCATCTGGTGGTGGATGTCCAACAAGAGGAAAAACCAGTGGATATGTTGGCATCAATACAGTACGATCACTATTGGCTTATGGTTATAGTACTGGTGGTGGAGGTGGTGGAACTGGAGAAGAATCGGGAATGTCTGCCGATGAAACTGCTTCATGTTGTTTACTCACAATACAAAGTCCTTGGACACCACCAGATAATTCTTGGAATGTTCAAAATTGTAAAGATACAGGAGAACCCCATTTAAATTGGGTACAAGAAGCATTCGGTAACGATTCACCGTGTAGAACTAATGCATGTGAACAATGCCCAGACTAAAAATTATTTTTGATATATAAGATAAAGGAATTAAATATGAGCAATTTTATTAATAATTTGTTAAATGGTGATTTAGAAGGTTTTAGAAAGAATATTTTTGATACTCTCTATGCTAAAGCAGGAGAGCAACTAGATGATAGAAAGGTAGAAATTGCAAATAATCTTTATTCTACCCCAGAACAAGAAGAAGATGAAATAGAAGAAACAGAGGAATAATAAATGAAACTAATCACAGAAACAATTCAAGATGTTAAGTATGTAACCGAAGCAGCAGAAGACGGTAAAAAGTCTCTTTTTATTGTTGGTCCTTACATGGTTGCAGAAGAACAAAACCGCAACGGTAGAGTTTATCCTGAAAAGATTCTAAGAAATGCTGTTACCGCTTATATGAAGAATTATGTAAACGCAGGTAGAGCATTTGGTGAACTAGGACATCCAGAAGGTCCAACTGTAAACCTAGATAAAGTTTCACATTTAATTAAAGATTTATCATTTAATGGAACAGTTTGTGAAGGAAAAGCCAAGATTTTAACAAATACCCCAATGGGCAAGATTGCAAGCAGTCTCATTGAAGAAGGTGCAAAATTAGGTGTTTCCAGCCGTGGTATGGGTTCTTTAAGAGAATTCCAAGGTGTAAACCATGTTCAAGAGGACTTTATGCTTGCAGCAGTAGATATCGTTGCTGATCCATCAGCCCCAGGTGCTTTCGTCAATGGCATCATGGAAGGCAAAGAATGGGTCTGGAATAACGGAATTATGCAAGAAGTTCAAATATCAAATTATAAAAAAGCAATGAATAATGTTTCTAGAAAAGATCTAGAACAAACCCAACTCAAGATATTTGAACACTTTTTGTCAAAGATTAAAGAATTATAAATAAAAACAGAAACTACGATCAAGGAGATTATCAAAATGGATCCAAAGAAACTAGCAGAAGAAATCCTCAATCAACTCTTCGAAACAGAAGAACTTGTTGAAGCAAAAGAAACCGAAGAAGAAATGGAAGAGGATGAGGACGAAGAAGAAGGTGATGAAGAAGAGGAAACTGATGAAGAAGGCGAAGAGGAAGAAGGCAAGACATCAAATGCTTCTACTCTCAGCATGAAATCTTCTCCAACACAATCTGCTGGCGGCAGTAAGGGTGCTGTTGATTTTTCTGGTAAGGGTAATCAACCTTGGCCAGGCGTAGGTGAAGCACAAGAATTTGAAACAACTGGTGTTTCAGCAGAAGCAAACAGAGCAACAAGAGCAATGAAGCCATCTTTTGCTGGCGTTGAAATGCCATCCATGAACAAAGAAAAAGTTCAAGAAGATGTTAAGACACTCTTTGGTGCAGATGTATCAGAAGAGTTCATAGAGAAGGCATCTTCACTTTATGAAGCATCATTAAATACAAATCTTCAATCAATCACAGAGCAAATGGCAAATCTCTTCGAAGAGAAACTTGCAGAGCAAACTATGATGGTTGCTGAAGAATTAGAAAACAAGATTAACGATTACCTCTCATATGTTGTAGAGGAATGGATCAACGAAAATGAGTTAGCCGTAGAGAACGGTCTTCGTACCGAGATTGCAGAGAGTTTCATTGAAGGTCTAAAGAACCTCTTCGTAGAATCATACATTGAGATTCCAGAAGACAAGACCAACATTTTTGATGAAATGACAGATGCAATTGAAAATCTAGAAACCAGAGTAAACGAAGAGATGGAAAGAAACATCTCTCTCCGCGAAAAGGTAGCACTTCTAGAAGCAACAGCAGCATTTGAAGAAGAAACCAAGAGTCTAAAGTCTATTGATGTACAAAATCTCAGAAAACTTGCAGAAAATGTAGAATTCTCAAGTGTAGAGGATTTCAGATCAAAGGTTAAGGTTCTTGTTGAAAACTATTCAAAGGCAAAGTCTACTCCAGTAAAGTCAGTAAAAACAGCAGAAAACACCGCTGTAGGTGCTGTAATTGACAATTTAATGGAAGAGACAGAGCAAAACGAAGAGCAACAATTCATAAATGAGAGCATCAAAATGTATTCAGATGTTCTCGGTAGAACACTCGAAGGTTAAGTCTAAAAAATTAAAATTATATATAAAATAGAATTCTAAAAAGGAGCTAGAAAAAAATGGACCCCACTCGTCAACTATTATCAGAGTCAGTAAAGAACAAATGGAAGCCAATCCTTGAACACAAGGCACTTCCAGAGATCAAAGACAATTACAAGAAGCATTGCACCACAGTTCTCCTAGAGAACCAAGAGCAATGCCTCAAGGAAGCACAAGGCATCCTAGGCACACAACTCGGTACATCAAACCCAGGCGCAGGCACAACAACTGGTATCGATTCATTCGATCCAATTCTTATCAGCCTCGTTCGTCGTGCAATGCCAAATCTAATGGCATACGACATCGCTGGTGTTCAACCAATGACCGGTCCAACCGGACTCATCTTCGCAATGAAGAGCCGTTACGGTGGTGCCGCTGATTCCACAGGTCTAAGAAGTGGTGCAGAAGCACTTTTTGCTGAAGCAGATTCTGGTTTTAGTAACAGCAACAGTGTTTCTGGTAAAACAGGATCAGGTGCTGGTGCTCAACTAGGTACAATGGGTGAACTCTTTGCTGATGATAGAGGCAACACAGACGGTGCTTTTGAGCCAGGTCGTGGTATGGATACATCAAAGGGTGAAAACCTCGGTGGTGGAGCATCTGTAAATGGTGGTACATACGGTTTCAATGAAATGTCATTCACAATCGAGAAGACAGCAGTTGAAGCAAAAACTCGCGCTCTAAAGGCAGAGTACACCATCGAAATGGCACAAGACCTCAAGGCAGTTCACGGTCTAGATGCTGAAACCGAACTCGCAAACATTCTCTCAACCGAGATCATGTTTGAAATCAACCGTGAACTAGTAAGACTAGTTTATGATGTTGCTAAGCTCGGTGCTCAACAAGCAGACATTGCATCAAAGGCAGTAGCAGTTCTAGGTTCAACAACTGGTGGTGTTTATGATCTAGAGAAGGACTCAGACGGTCGTTGGAGTGCTGAGAAGTTCCGTGGTCTACTCTTCCAAATTGAAAGAGAAGCAAACCAAATCGGTGCAGAGACTCGCAGAGGTCGTGGTAACATGGCAATCGTAAGCCCAGATGTTGCTTCAGCCCTTGCAATGAGTGGTATTCTAGACTTCTCACCAGCATTCAACAGCGCAATGAATACCGATGTAAACGGTAACACACTCGCTGGTACAATCTCTGGTGGTAAGATCAAGGTTTACATCGATCCATACTCAGTACCAACTCACATCGAAACATGGACACCAGTAAACTATGTTTGCGTAGGTTATAAGGGTACAAGTCCATATGATGCAGGTATCTTCTACTGCCCATATGTACCTCTACAAATGGTAAGAGCAGTTGATACAAGCACCTTCCAACCAAAGATTGGTTTCAAGACCCGTTACGGTATCGTAAGTAATCCATTCGTTCTAGGTTCTGATAACAGTCCAGACGCAATGAGACTACAACGCAGAAGAAACCAATACTACCGCATTTTCCGCGTAGACAATCTACATGGTAACGATGCAAGTTACGGTGGTACTTGATAGAGTCTAGTTTCTGAACGAGAGGGGAGGTCGAAAGACCTCCCCTTATCATTTGCATAAATAGTTGTATGGATAATATCATATATCAATCAATAACAGCACGAGAACCACAAACACTTAATCCATTAAGTGCAAATAAGTTTCGTGTGGTATTTCATAGAATTCCACATATAGTTTATTTTTGCCAAGCAGCAAATCTACCAGGAATTTCAATAAATGAATATATACAACCAACACCATTTGCTACACCTCTTCGTAGACCGATGGGAGGATTGACTTATGATAATTTTGATATGTCATTTGCATTAAGTGAAGATATGTCAAACTGGAAACAATTACATGATTGGTTAATTAAAATTCCACCAACTGTAAATTTTTCAAATAGATACGAAAAGTATCCAGATAATTATTCAGATGCAACTTTGGTTGTTTTAAATAATTCATCTAAACCATTTTTTGCAGTTCATTTGAAAGATTGTTTTCCAACATCATTAGGTGCTATACAATTTGAAACAAATATTTCAGATGTCACACCACTTACATGCCAAGTATCATTTGCATATAGTGGTTATTATCTTGAAAATTTGACTAGTTCGTAATCTGTGATATACTTACATCATGACTTTAAATGAACTAATTGAACAAGCAAAACAAGACATGAAGTTTGACGACACAGAACTCGATAAGGAGTCTCTGCGTATTCCTCAGTTACATAACAAGTATCTCAACTTTTATCATGAAGAGAAGTTGCGATATCAGGGATATAAGACAAACTATTCCAAGATGTTCAAACTCAAATGGGAATACTATTGTGGTAAACTCAGCGAGGATCAATTAAAGGAACTTGGATGGGAACCATTTGATCTAAAGATTCTTCGTCAGGATGTGGACATTTATCTGGATGCCGATAAGGATCTAATTGAATTAAAGAACAAGATGTCAATTCAAGAAGAAAAGGTAGATTATTTGAGTTCTATTCTTAAGGGAATCACAAATCGACAGTTTCATATACGCGACGCTATCTCTTGGCGTAAGTTCCTTAACGGAAGTATATGATAAATACTTGTATATGGATTTAGTGATTGAACCGTTAGACTCTGTTTATATAAAGGTGGACTGTGATAGAAGTTTTGCAAAGGAGTTATCTGACTACTTTACCTTCCAAGTCCCCGGACATAAGTTCATGCCCGCTTACAGGAACAAACTGTGGGACGGACAGATCAAGTTGTATAACATCTACGGACAGACCATCTATGCAGGACTTGAGGATTATGTTCTCCAGTTTGCAAAGGATAGATCGTATTCGGTTGAGAACCGAATTACAAAAAATAAAGATAGAATCACTCTTGAACAGGTTATAGAGTATATTAAGACTCTGAACCCCTACGCTGCAGGAAAGCGTCTAGAACCCCACCAGCACCAGTTGGAAGCGATCCTACACGCTTTAAACGAGCGTAGGAGCCTTCTATTGTCCCCTACAGGGTCAGGTAAGAGTCTAATCATATATGTCCTATGTCGTTATTTGTTAAATCTTCTACCAGAAGATAAAAAAATACTAATAATCGTTCCAACCATATCCTTAGTCACCCAGATGTATTCAGACTTTTTTGAATATTCATCCAAGACTGGTTGGAAGACTAGAGATCATTGCCATAAGATTCACGGTGGTCAGGACAAGGATTCTGATAAAAGAATTATTATTTCAACTTGGCAGAGTATCTACAAGATGCCAAAGAAATACTTTGATCAATTTGAAGCAGTGATTGGAGATGAATGCCACTTATTCAAATCCAAATCTTTAAGTGCTATCATGTCTAAATTAACAACTTGCGATTGGCGTATTGGTACAACTGGTACACTTGATGGTAGCATGACACACAAATTGGTAATTGAAGGATTGTTTGGTAGTGTAAAGAA
>Ga0214921_10001009_pt1 | contig 49161 bp, 53 predicted proteins | sample LL1505_MetaG_FD_177992 | JGI IMG/M metagenome (GOLD analysis project Ga0214921, IMG submission 177992) | Freshwater microbial communities from Lake Lanier, Atlanta, Georgia, United States - LL-1505 | ecosystem: Environmental > Aquatic > Freshwater > Lake | place: USA: Georgia | collected... | reverse complement strand
TCCCGAACAGGACCGTGAAACGACTCAACGCCGATGATAGTGCGGATTACCCGTGTGAAAGTAGGTAATTGCCGGGCACCAATGTGTGACGCCCAGACCCCTACGGTCTGGGCGTTTTCACTTGTGGAAGAAGGACTTGCGGATTGACAGCATTGACCGAACAAGAGAAAATGTACGGTTCTCGGAGAGATGCCCGAGCGGCTAAAGGGGGCAGACTGTAAATCTGTTGGCTTACGCCTACGTTGGTTCGAATCCAACTCTCTCCACCAGATGAATAGGCAGTAAAAGAAGTAGGAGCGGAATAAGTGAAGTATGAGTGGATGTAATTAAGCAGTTTTGATTGCGGGTGTAGCTCAATGGTAGAGCTGAAGCCTTCCAAGCTTATGACGAGGGTTCGATTCCCTTCACCCGCTCCAGCTTTTGGTAGTTCATGTGCAGTATCGACGCAGTGTGATGTTAGAGCGCTGCCCATGTGGCTCAGTGGTAGAGCACTCCCTTGGTAAGGGAGAGGTCGGCAGTTCGATCCTGCCCATGGGCACCAGTTTTTGTGGTTAATTTTTTTAGTGTGAATCAATTTGATTTAAGTAGATTACAAGGCACCCAAAATGGCAAAAGAAAAATTTGAACGGACTAAACCCCATGTGAACGTTGGCACCATTGGTCACGTCGACCACGGTAAGACCACGCTCACTGCAGCAATTACCACCGTGCTCTCTAAGCTCTTTGGTGGTGAGGCCAAAGCGTACGATCAGATCGATGCGGCTCCCGAAGAGAAGGCCCGTGGTATTACGATTAATACTGCCCACGTGGAGTACGAGACCAAGAACCGTCACTACGCGCACGTCGATTGCCCAGGCCATGCCGACTACGTGAAGAACATGATTACCGGTGCAGCGCAGATGGACGGCGCCATTTTGGTGGTCTCGGCCGCTGACGGCCCCATGCCCCAAACCCGTGAGCACATCCTCTTGGCTCGCCAAGTCGGCGTGCCTTACATCATCGTGTTTATGAACAAATGCGATATGGTGGACGACGCTGAACTCTTAGAGCTCGTGGAGATGGAAGTGCGTGAGCTGCTCTCCAAGTACGAGTTCCCAGGCGACGATACCCCGATCGTCAAGGGCTCTGCCAAGCTTGCCTTAGAAGGCGACAAGGGTGAGCTCGGTGAAGGCGCGATCATGAAGCTTGCCGAAGCCTTAGACAGCTATATCCCCAATCCCGAGCGCGCGATTGATGGCGCGTTCTTGATGCCAGTCGAAGACGTGTTCTCGATCTCTGGTCGTGGCACCGTGGTGACCGGCCGTGTCGAGCGCGGGATTGTGAAAGTCGGTGAAGAGATTGAGATCGTGGGTATTAAGCCAACGCTGAAGACCACCTGTACTGGCGTGGAGATGTTCCGTAAACTGCTCGATCAAGGTCAAGCCGGTGACAACGTTGGTATTCTCTTGCGCGGTACTAAGCGCGAAGAAGTCGAGCGTGGCCAAGTATTAGCCAAGCCGGGCTCGATTACTCCCCACACCCACTTTACCGCCGAGGTCTATGTGTTGTCCAAAGATGAGGGTGGTCGTCATACCCCCTTCTTTAACAACTACCGTCCTCAGTTTTACTTCCGTACCACCGATGTCACCGGCTCGATTGAGTTGCCAAAAGACAAAGAAATGGTGATGCCTGGCGATAACGTCACCATCACCGTGAAGCTCATTGCCCCCATCGCCATGGAAGAGGGCTTGCGCTTTGCAATCCGTGAAGGCGGTCGTACCGTCGGTGCGGGTGTGGTTGCGAAGATTTTGGCTTAAGAACGAATTAGGGGCGTAGCTCAATTGGCAGAGCGTTGGTCTCCAAAACCAAAGGTTGGGGGTTCGATGCCCTCCGCCCCTGCCAGCATTATTTTGTAAGCGGATTTGTAAATGTCACAACAAACGATAGAAAGCTCGGAGCAGAAATCAGGCTGGGTTAGCCTTGTGGCGGTTGCTATTGTGATCGCTGCATTGGTTCTTTATTACACCCTGATTGATCAAGGATATTGGATTCGACTAGGTGCGTTATTAGGTGGCATTGCATTAGCAATTGTGTTGATGATTTTTTCTGCTGACGGTAAGCGTTTTATTGCCTACAGCAAGGACTCTTGGCTAGAGGTAAAAAAAGTAGTTTGGCCAAGCCGCCAAGAATCAACCCGAATGACCCTTGTAGTTTTTGGCTTCGTTTTGATTATGGCGCTCTTTTTATGGCTAATTGATAAATTAGTTGAATGGCTTGTGTTTTCAATCTTTTTAGGCTGGAAGTGAGGCAATATGGTTGATGCTGATATGGTTTCAAACCCTCAGGCAACTGGCAATATGCGCTGGTATGTAATCCATGCCTATTCTGGTATGGAAAAGAGCGTCAAAAAAGGACTTGAAGAGCGAATTGCTCGCTCTGGGATGGCCGATAAGTTTGGCCGCATATTAGTCCCTTCAGAGGAAGTGGTAGAGGTTAAGTCGGGTCAAAAAGCCGTATCAGAGCGTCGATTTTTCCCCGGTTATGTATTAATTGAGATGGAAATGACCGATGAAACCTGGCATTTGGTCAAAAACACCCCAAAAGTCACTGGTTTCGTAGGCGGTGTTCGTAATCGCCCATCCCCAATTTCTACTGCAGAAGTCAGCAAAATCATGGACCAAATGCAGGCCGGGGTAGATAAGCCCAAGCCCAAGACCCTATTTGAGGTGGGTGAGATGGTTCGTGTCAAAGAAGGCCCATTTACCGATTTCAATGGAAATGTCGAAGAAGTGAATTACGAGAAGTCAAAACTCCGTGTTTCTGTTACAATTTTTGGTCGCGGTACTCCCGTTGAACTGGAATTTGGTCAAGTGGAGAAGATGTAATTTATAGAAGTATCAAGTAGTAATCGAGGAGCGGATCTAGAACACGCCAATTCTGGTGAAGCGTTTACTCAACGGCGGTTAACACAACCTGTTAGCGCGCTTTTTTGGAGCAAGTATGGCAAAGAAAATCATTGGCTTTATTAAGCTGCAGATTCCTGCTGGTAAAGCAAATCCATCCCCACCCGTTGGTCCTGCATTAGGTCAGCGCGGCCTCAATATTATGGAATTCTGTAAAGCGTTTAATGCTCAAACTCAGAGCATGGAACCTGGCTTGCCGATTCCTGTTGTAATCACTGCTTTTGCGGACAAGAGCTTCTCGTTTGTGATGAAGACTCCACCCGCAACTATTCTGATTAAGAAAGCAGCAAAAATTGAGAAGGGCTCACCCCGCCCTCATACCGATAAGGTTGGTAAGATCACTCGAGCTCAGGCTGAGGAAATTGCCAAGTTAAAAATGCCTGATTTAACCGCTGCAGATTTAGATGCTGCTGTGCGGACTGTGGCTGGCAGCGCCCGATCGATGGGCATCACCGTGGAAGGAGTCTAAGCATGCCTAAATTATCAAAGCGTGTGAAAGCGATTCAGTCCAAGGTAGATCGAAATAAATTTTATCCCTTGGATGATGCATTGGTGTTAGTTAAGGAATGCGCAACGGCAAAGTTTGATGAGTCAATCGATGTTGCTGTTCAATTAGGCATTGATGCGAAAAAATCAGATCAAGTTGTGCGTGGCGCGGTTGTGTTGCCTGCTGGTACTGGTAAACATGTGCGCGTTGCTGTTTTCGCTCAGGGCGAAAAGGCTGAACAAGCGAAAGCAGCTGGAGCCGAGATTGTTGGTATGGAAGATTTAGCTGAACAAATTAAAGGCGGCAACATTAATTTTGATGTGTTAATTGCATCCCCAGATACGATGAAGATTGTTGGAACTTTGGGACAAGTATTGGGCCCACGCGGTTTGATGCCTAATCCAAAGGTCGGTACCGTGACCCCTGACGTAGTTACTGCAATTAAGAATGCGAAGGCAGGCCAGGTCCAGTTCCGCGTAGACAAGGCTGGTATTGTGCACGCTTCGATTGGCCGTCGCTCTTTTGAGCCAACCGCTCTTAAGACCAATTTACTAGCCCTACTTGATGCCTTAAATAAGGCTAAGCCAAGCGCATCAAAAGGGATTTATTTAAGAAAGATCGCAGTCAGTAGCACTATGGGTGCTGGTGTGCGGATCGATCAAGCTTCGCTACAGGCTGCATAAGCCCGTAGCAAAAAAACTTTGGGTCGAGTGCCTTGGCACTCGAACATCAAAGACCGTTGGTGAACAAAGTGTTGTTTGACGAGTTCTTAATAATTACGTAAGTAATGACCAACCTAGATGGCGACCCTGTAAGGATATTTCGGGCACACCCCGTGATAGACAAATCAGACGCTGGTGTGTAACCCCGATTGGAAACAATCGGAATGAGAAGGAGTTAAACCGTGCCTTTGAATGTAGAAGACAAAAAAGCGATTGTGGCTGATGTCGGCGCTCAATTGGCTGCGGCTCAAACAGTGGTGCTTGCCGAGTATCGCGGGATTCCCGTGGGTGAGTTAACCACCTTGCGTGCCAATGCGCGTTCCCAAGGTGTTTATCTTCGAGTGTTGAAGAACACCTTGGCACGTCGTGCTGCGCAAGGAACACCGTTTGAGCAACTTGGTGACTCAATGGTTGGACCTTTGATTTATGGAATCTCTGCAGATCCTGTTGCTCCGGCAAAGGTATTGCATCAGTTTTCTAAAGGTCAAGATCAATTAGTGATCAAAGCAGGCTTTTATAACGGCAAAGTACTGGATGTAAACGGTGTTAAAGAACTGGCGACGATTCCGTCACGCGAAGAATTGCTCTCGAAGTTATTGGGAGTGATGAAGGCGCCTGTGTCGGCAATGGCTCGTGTTCTTGGTGCTGTGGCAGAGCAAAAAGCAAGTGGAGCGCCAGCTGTAGCGGCCGCACCAGTTGCTGAAGTTGCCGCAGAGCCAGCACCCGAAGTGAGTGCTGCACCCGAGCAAGACAACCCAACTCCTGCGGCTTAATGCGCAGGATCAACTTATATAGTTTAGGAGCTAAAAATGGCAATTACTAAAGAAGAAATTATTGAAGCAGTTGGCAATATGTCCGTAATGGATTTGAATGATTTGGTTAAGGCATTTGAAGAGAAGTTTGGTGTTTCTGCAGCCGCAATGGCTGTCGCCGGACCTGCTGGCGGTGGCGGAGCTGCTGCAGCAGCTGAAGAAAAGACCGAATTCACCGTAAACCTCCTTGAGGCGGGTGCTAATAAGGTTGGCGTGATTAAGGCGGTTCGTGAGATTACCGGTCTTGGCTTGAAAGAGGCAAAAGATTTGGTTGATGGTGCACCAAAACCAATCAAAGAAGGCGTTGATAAGAAAACAGCGGAAGAGGCTAAGAAAAAGCTCGAGGACGCTGGCGCAAAAGCCGACCTCAAGTAATTTTGAGATTGCTGGAGGGCCCCTGGGCTCTCCGTGGTTTGATCCTCAGTGGTCAAACCAGATCTCACATTTACTGATGTAAGTCTGAAATCTGGTTTGCCTTCTGATACGACTGCAGAAGACAAGTTTGGTCGGGCATAACAATTTAGATTGTTTTGCTGTCCGCCAGAGGCTGGTAGAGGCCAGCCGCCAAATCTTTGCTCAGTCGCTGCCATCGGAGATGAAATGAACTATAGCTTCACCGAACGCAAGCGCATCCGTAAGAGTTTTGCTAAGCGACCCAACAATCACCAGGTTCCATACCTGCTTACAATCCAGCTCGAGTCTTATGCTAAATTTTTGCAGGCTGATAAACCTGCAACCGCAAGAGCGAATGAGGGGCTTCAATCTGCATTTACATCGATATTCCCGATCGTATCCAACAATGGATACGCTCGCATGGAATATGTGTCCTATCAGTTATCACCACCACCATTTGACGTCAAAGAGTGTCAGCAGCGTGGCTTGACCTATCACTCTGCCTTGCGCGCCAAAGTGCGCTTAATTATTAATGATCGTGAAGCGCCGCAGAAGGTAAAAGAGGTGAAGGAGCAAGAAGTCTATATGGGTGAAATCCCCTTAATGACTGATACAGGCTCATTTGTGATCAATGGCACCGAGCGTGTGATTGTTTCTCAGCTCCATCGTTCACCCGGTGTGTTTTTTGAGCATGACAAAGGTAAAACCCACAGCTCAGGAAAGCTTTTGTTCTCTGCGCGCATCATTCCCTATCGCGGCTCTTGGCTTGATTTTGAATTTGATCCCAAAGATATTTTGTATTTCCGAGTAGACCGTCGTCGTAAGATGCCCGTCACCATTTTGCTTAAAGCGATTGGCTTAAATAACGAGCAGATTTTGGCAAACTTCTTTAATTTTGACCATTTCACTCTCTCACAGTCAGGCGCGTCCATGGAATTTGTTCCAGAGCGTTTGCGTGGTGAAGTTGCTCGATTTGATATCGTTGATAAGAATGGCGTTGTTGTTGTTCAAAAAGACAAGCGCATCAATGCAAAGCATATTCGTGAGCTTGAGGCTGCTAAAACTAAAATTATTACCGTACCGGATGATTCTTTAATTGGTCGCGTGGTCGCTAAAAATATTGTTGATCCGGATTCCGGCGAAGTATTAGCAAGTGCGAACGACGAGATTACAGAAGATCTCTTAGCAAAACTTCGTGAGAGCGGTATTAAGCAATTTGAGACTATTTATACCAATGACTTAGATTGTGGCGCTTATATTTCGCAGACCTTGCGCATGGATGAGACTGCGGATCAAACCGCTGCTCGTATTGCCATTTACCGCATGATGCGTCCTGGCGAGCCACCTACTGAAGATGCGGTTGAGGCTTTGTTCCAGCGCCTGTTCTATAGCGAAGACTCTTATGATTTATCACGCGTTGGCCGCATGAAGGTCAATAGTCGTTTGGGTCGTAGCGAGATGGAAGGCCCGATGGTGCTCTCGAATGAAGACATCATGGATACCATCAAGATTTTGGTTGATCTTCGTAATGGTAAAGGCGAGGTCGACGACATTGACCATCTCGGTAATCGTCGTGTGCGGTGTGTTGGTGAGTTGGCAGAAAACCAGTTTCGTGCCGGGTTGTCACGTGTTGAACGCGCAGTAAAAGAGCGCCTTGGTCAAGCCGAGACCGAAAACTTAATGCCCCATGATTTAATTAATAGCAAACCGATTTCTTCAGCGATTCGTGAGTTCTTTGGCTCATCGCAGCTATCGCAATTTATGGATCAAACCAATCCATTGTCTGAGATTACGCATAAACGTCGTATCTCGGCATTGGGGCCTGGTGGATTAACCCGTGAGCGCGCCGGCTTTGAAGTGCGCGACGTGCATCCAACCCATTATGGTCGGGTTTGCCCAATTGAAACCCCAGAGGGACCAAACATTGGTTTGATTAATTCACTCGCTTTGTTTGCCCGATTAAATGAGCATGGTTTTCTTGAGACGCCATATCGTAAGGTAAGCAATGGCAAGGTAACCGATCAGGTTGAGTATTTGTCGGCGATTGAAGAGGCGAAGTACACCATCGCTCAGGCGAATGCCACGATTGATAAAAACGGTAAGCTTGCAGACGAATTAGTATCTGCCCGCCAAGCAGGCGAGACCATGATGGTTGGTCCAGAGCGGATTGATTACATTGATGTGGCGCCAAGCCAAATCGTTTCTGCTGCAGCTTCACTTGTGCCATTCCTAGAGCATGATGATGCAAACCGCGCATTGATGGGTGCAAACATGCAGCGTCAAGCCGTTCCTTGTTTGCGTCCTGACAAACCATTAGTTGGTACAGGTCTTGAGCGCATTGTGGCCCTCGACTCTGGAACTGTGGTGATGGCAACTCGCGGCGGTGTGGTCGATTATGTGGATGCGAACCGAATCGTGATTCGTGTAAACGACGATGAGACCGCAGCCGGTGAAGTTGGTGTAGATATTTATAACCTGATTAAGTACACGCGCTCGAACCAAAATACCAACATCAACCAGCGCCCAATCGTTCAAGTTGGCGATCATGTAAAGCGTGGCGATGTGGTTGCAGACGGTGCCTCAACCGATCTTGGTGAATTGGCCTTAGGTCAAAACATGACCGTCGCCTTTATGCCTTGGAATGGGTATAACTTTGAAGACTCTATCTTGATTTCTGAGAAGGTTGTAGCGGATGATCGATATACCTCCATTCACATTGAGGAACTATCGGTTGTAGCGCGAGACACAAAGTTAGGCTCGGAAGAGATCTCAAGGGATATTTCTAATTTGGCCGAATCCCAATTAGCACGCCTTGATGAAAGCGGTATCGTGTATATCGGTGCCGAGGTTGAGGCTGGTGATGTATTGGTCGGTAAGGTAACGCCAAAAGGCGAGACCACCCTGACTCCAGAAGAGAAGTTATTGCGCGCAATCTTTGGTGAAAAAGCTTCTGATGTAAAAGATACTTCATTGCGCGTGCCCTCGGGAATGAGTGGTACCGTCATTGACGTTCAAGTATTTACTCGTGAGGGTATTGAGCGTGATGCGCGCGCTCAATCGATTATTGCTGAAGAGCTCCAGCGCTATCGGTTAGATCTGAACGACCAGTTGCGTATTGTTGAGGGCGATGCATTTGATCGTTTACAAAAACTACTCTTAAATAAATCAGCCAATGGCGGTCCCAAGAAATTAGCTAAAGGTAGCAAGATTACGAAAGAGTATTTGTCAGAGTTGGATCGCTACCATTGGTTTGACATTCGGCCGGCGGATGAAGATGTCGCTACACAGGTCGAAGCGATTAAAGCTTCGATTGAAGCAAAGCGTAAGCAGTTTGATGCAGCGTTTGAAGAAAAGCGTAAGAAGTTGACCCAAGGCGATGAGTTGCCTCCAGGCGTTACCAAGATGGTGAAGGTGTATTTGGCTGTGAAGCGCCGCTTGCAGCCTGGTGACAAGATGGCAGGACGTCACGGCAATAAGGGCGTCGTATCCAAGATTGTTCCAGTCGAAGATATGCCGTATATGGCTGATGGTCGTTCGGTTGATATCGTGCTTAATCCCTTGGGCGTTCCATCACGGATGAACGTTGGTCAGATTTTGGAAACCCATTTGGGTTGGGCTGCGCAGGGTATTGGTAAACGGATTGATGCCATGCTCAAGGAGCAGGCTAAGGTAGCTGATCTTAGAAAGTTCTTTAAGACGCTTTATAACGAAACAGGTCGTCAGGAAAATATCGATGACTTTAGCGATGAGCAGATTCTGGAACTTTCCAGCAACCTAAAGAATGGCTTGCCATTTGCAACTCCTGTTTTTGACGGTGCTACCGAGAACGAGATTAGCAAGATGTTGGAGTTTGCCTATCCAGATGATCAGGCCAAGAGTTTGCATATGACTCCATCCCGTCAGCAAATTACCTTGTATGACGGACGCACTGGCGATGCATTTGAGCGCCCAGTCACCGTTGGTGTAATGCATGTCTTGAAATTACACCATTTGGTTGATGACAAGATGCATGCTCGCTCAACCGGACCATACTCCTTGGTGACGCAGCAACCTCTGGGTGGAAAAGCCCAGTTTGGTGGTCAGCGCTTTGGTGAGATGGAAGTTTGGGCACTAGAAGCATATGGCGCCTCTTATGTCTTGCAAGAGATGCTCACCGTGAAGTCTGATGACGTCATCGGGCGAACCAAAGTTTATGAAAACATCGTCAAGGGCGAGCACACGATTGATGCTGGCATGCCCGAATCGTTCAACGTTCTGGTGAAAGAAATCCGTTCGTTGGGTATTGACATTGACATGGAGCGCAACTGATATGAAAGCATTGCTCGATCTATTTAAGCAAACCTCTGGTGAAGAGCAGTTTGATGCCATCAAAATTGGCTTAGCTTCCCCTGAGAAGATTCGTTCGTGGTCTTTTGGTGAAGTTCGTAAGCCCGAGACGATTAATTACCGTACCTTTAAACCAGAAAGAGACGGTCTCTTTTGTGCCAAGATTTTTGGTCCGATTAAAGACTATGAGTGCTTGTGCGGTAAATATAAGCGTCTCAAGTTCCGCGGTGTTATTTGTGAAAAATGCGGCGTTGAGGTCACTTTGGCTAAGGTGCGCCGTGAGCGCATGGGACATATTGAACTCGCCGCTCCCGTTGCGCACATTTGGTTTTTGAAGTCGTTGCCATCCCGTTTGGGCATGGTTTTAGACATGACCTTGCGTGATATCGAGCGTGTTCTGTATTTCGAGGCATACGTCGTTGTTGATCCCGGCTTAACGCCTGAGGGCGCAATGAAGCGTGGTCAAATTATGTCCGAGGATGAGTACAGCGCTAAGGTGGAAGAGTTTGGCGAGGGCGCCTTTACGGCCATTATGGGCGCTGAAGGTATTCGGGAGCTATTGCGCACGATTAATATTGATCGTGAAGTAGAGTCGATTCGTTCAGAGTTGAAGGCAACTGGCAGCGATGCCAAGATTAAAAAGTACGCCAAGCGTCTCAAAGTGCTAGAGGCCTTCCAAAGCTCGGGCATTAAGCCTGACTGGATGATCATGGAGGTTTTGCCAGTATTGCCTCCTGAGCTGCGTCCTTTGGTGCCATTGGATGGTGGTCGTTTTGCAACCTCAGACTTGAACGACCTTTATCGTCGCGTCATTAATCGTAATAATCGTTTGCGTCGTCTGTTAGAGCTACGCGCACCTGAGATTATTGTTCGTAATGAAAAGCGCATGTTGCAAGAGGCGGTTGACTCTTTATTAGATAACGGTCGTCGTGGTAAGGCAATGACGGGAGCGAATAAGCGTCCCTTGAAGTCGCTTGCTGAGATGATTAAAGGTAAGAGTGGCCGTTTCCGTCAGAACTTGTTAGGTAAGCGCGTTGACTACTCAGGTCGTTCGGTCATCGTAGTAGGACCAACGCTTAAGTTGCATCAGTGCGGCTTGCCAAAGTTGATGGCTTTGGAATTATTTAAGCCCTTCATTTTTAATAAGCTTGAGACATTGGGTATTGCAACCACCATTAAGGCCGCGAAGAAGGAAGTTGAGAGCCAAACCCCTATCGTTTGGGATATTTTGGAAGAAGTCATTCGAGAGCATCCAATTCTTTTAAATCGAGCCCCGACTTTGCATCGTCTTGGTATTCAAGCGTTTGAGCCAATGTTAATTGAGGGTAAGGCAATTCAGTTGCACCCCTTGGTCTGCGCTGCGTTCAATGCGGACTTTGACGGCGACCAAATGGCGGTTCACGTTCCACTCTCACTCGAGGCGCAAATGGAAGCCCGCACTTTGATGTTGGCATCGAACAATGTATTGTTCCCTGCCAACGGCGAGCCATCGATTGTGCCCTCACAGGACGTGGTGTTGGGTTTGTATTACGCTACGCGTGACAAGATTAACGGCAAGGGCGAAGGCATGGTATTTGCCGATATTCCTGAGGTGATTCGGGCATATGAGGCTGGAACCGTAGAACTCGCATCCCGGATTGCGGTGCGCGTCACTGAGTATGAAGTGGTGAACAAAAATGCCGAAGGCGATGAGCGGTTTGTTGCCAAGACATCGGTTCAACATACGTCGGTAGGCCGTGCAATTTTGTCTGAGATTTTGCCCAAAGGCATGGCTTTTGCAGAAATTAACAAGCCGCTGAAGAAAAAAGAAATCTCACGGCTGATTAATACTTCCTTCCGTAAGTGTGGCTTGCGTGAAACGGTTATTTTTGCCGATCGCTTATTGCAGGCCGGTTTCCGTCTGGCAACTAAGGCAGGCATCTCAATTGCCATCGATGACATGTTGATTCCAAGCTCCAAAGACGGAATTATTAATGAAGCTGCCGGCAAAGTGAAAGAGTATGACAAGCAATTTATGTCAGGCTTGGTAACCAATCAAGAGCGTTATAACAACGTCGTTGATATTTGGGGTGCGGCTGGTGATCAGGTTGGTAAGGCAATGATGGATGAGTTGTCGCATGTTGACGTAACCGATCGCAACGGCAAGTCAGTGCGCCAGGAGTCCTTTAATTCCATTTACATGATGGCTGATTCTGGAGCGCGTGGCTCAGCAGCACAGATTCGTCAGCTTGCTGGTATGCGAGGATTGATGGCCAAGCCCGATGGCTCAATCATTGAAACGCCAATTACCGCGAACTTCCGTGAAGGCTTGAACGTTTTGCAGTACTTCATTTCCACTCACGGCGCTCGTAAGGGTCTTGCAGATACTGCGTTGAAGACTGCAAATTCCGGCTACTTGACGCGTCGTTTATGCGATGTCACGCAAGATCTTGTTGTGGTTGAAGAAGATTGTGGCGCAAGTAATGGTGTAACGATGCGCGCTTTAGTCGAGGGTGGTGAAATCATTGAGGCCCTGCGCGATCGTATTTTAGGCCGCGTGTGCATTGGCGATATCTTGCATCCAGATACTCAAGAGGTCATTGTTCCTCACGATACTTTGCTCGAGGAAGATCATGTCGATCAAATCGTTGATTTGGGTATTGACGAGGTTAAGGTGCGCACGGTTCTTACCTGCGAAACGCGTTATGGTCTTTGCGCTAAGTGTTATGGACGTGACCTAGGTCGTGGCGGCCTGGTTAATGTGGGTGAAGCGGTTGGTGTAATCGCAGCTCAGTCGATTGGTGAGCCTGGCACCCAGTTAACGATGCGTACCTTCCATATTGGCGGAGCGGCATCACGTGCTTTGGTTGCCAGCAATGTGGAGGTCAAGTCGAACGGTTCATTGAAGTTCTCCTCCACCATGCGATTTGTAACTAATGCCAAGGGCGAGCAAGTGGTGATTTCTCGTTCAGGCGAGGCCTTGGTCTTGGATGACAACGGTCGCGAACGCGAGCGTCATAAGATTCCGTACGGAGCAACCTTGCTAGTGAAAGAGGGCGCAAGCGTAAAAGCTGGAACCAGCATTGCAACGTGGGATCCATTAACTCGCCCGATTATTTCTGAGTATGCAGGTATTGCACGCTTTGAGAATGTTGAAGAAGGCGTAACGGTTGCCAAGCAAGTCGATGAAGTTACAGGCTTATCAACCTTAGTGGTGATTGATGGTAAGCGTCGTTCAGCAGCCAGCAAAGGCTTACGTCCAGTCATTCAGTTGCTCGATGAAAAAGGAAATCAAACCAAGATTGCTGGTACCGATCATCCAGTAACGATCGGCCTTCAAGTGGGCGCATTGATTACTGTAAAAGATGGCCAGAAGATCGAGGTTGGTGAGGTGTTGGCACGTATTCCAATTGAGTCACAAAAGACGCGTGATATTACTGGCGGCTTGCCACGAGTTGCTGAACTTTTCGAAGCTCGCTCACCGAAAGATGCTGCTATTTTGGCCAAGGTGACTGGAACCGTTTCGTTTGGTAAAGAAACAAAGGGTAAGCAGCGCTTGGTCATTACCGATATGGATGGTGAGAGCAGCGAATTCCTCATTCCAAAAGAGAAGCAGGTCTTAGTTCATGATGGTCAAGTGGTGAACAAGGGCGAAATGATTGTGGAAGGCCCAGCGGATCCACACGATATTTTGCATCTCAAGGGAATTGAAGAATTAGCGATCTACATCGTCGATGAGGTTCAAGACGTTTATCGACTACAAGGTGTAAAGATCAACGATAAGCACATCGAAGTAATTGTGCGCCAAATGTTGCGTCGTGTTCAGATTACCAATGCTGGCGATACGAACTTCATCACCGGTGAGCAAGTGGAGCGCTCCAAGCTATATGACGAGAATGATCGAGTCATCGCAGAGGGTAAACAACCCGCTCAGTTCGAAAATATTCTGCTTGGAATCACGAAGGCATCCTTGTCGACCGATAGCTTTATTTCGGCGGCATCCTTCCAAGAGACCACCCGTGTTTTAACGGAAGCAGCCATCATGGGCAAAGTGGACACCTTAAGAGGCTTAAAGGAAAACGTCATTATTGGTCGACTAATTCCAGCGGGTACTGGTTTGGCCTATCGTCGGGCGAGAAAAGTGCGAGAGCAATTTGAGCGTGATCGTGCCCAGATGATTGCCGCTGAAGAGGCTCTGGCCTTGGATGTTGGTGCTGTGGCTGAACAGGTTGAGGCTGCTGCGGCCCCTGAAGGTGAAGCTGAGCAAAGTTAGGGTAGCCATCGGCACATTGACCAGTCTTTCCCAACAAGTTGACGGGAAGGGCTGGTCAAGCTAGAATGCTGAGTTCTACTGATTTATAACAAAATCAATTGCTTAGTAAATAGCCAGTTAAATTTAATAAGTTATTGATTTTAAAGATAAAAGTAATAAGCGAGTATATATTTATGCCAACAATTAATCAGCTGCTGCGTAAGCCACGCTCACGACTAGTCATCAAGAGCAAAAGCCCTGCGTTGCAGAATAGCCCCCAGCGCCGCGGTGTTTGTACCCGTGTTTACACGACGACACCAAAAAAGCCAAATTCGGCATTGCGTAAAGTGGCAAAGGTTCGCTTAACCAACGGTTTTGAGGTGATCTCTTACATCGGTGGTGAGGGCCACAATCTTCAAGAGCACTCGGTAGTGCTAATCCGCGGCGGTCGTGTAAAAGACCTGCCTGGCGTGCGCTATCACATTGTTCGTGGATCTCTTGACTTACAGGGCGTTAAAGATCGTAAGCAGGCTCGATCCAAGTATGGTGCAAAGCGCGCTAAGAAAGCGTAATTTGATTTAGTTGTTTTTGTAGTAACGGCCATTTTGGCAAGTAAGTGGCTACTTCGCTTTGATACAAAGTTGTTGAGTAGCTAAGGGAATGTTCCCTAACTGAATAGATAGGAGTTGTTATGCCGCGTCGTCGCGAGGTCCCGAAACGGGAAATTCTTCCTGACCCAAAATTTGGGAATGTGGAAGTAGCTAAGTTTATGAACGTCTTAATGCTTGACGGTAAGAAGTCCGTTGCAGAGCGTATCGTTTATGGTGCCTTTGAGCACATTGAGAAAAAAGCCAATAAAGAGCCTCTCGAGATTTTCTCGACTGCGATGGGAAATGTAAAACCCATGGTTGAGGTCAAAAGCCGCCGCGTTGGCGGTGCCAACTATCAAGTGCCTGTTGAAGTTCGTCCATCGCGTCGGTCTGCGTTGGCGATGCGCTGGCTAAGAGAGGCTGCTAAGAAACGTGGTGAGAAATCCATGGCACAGCGTTTGGCAAATGAATTATTGGAAGCTGCCGAAGGTCGTGGCGGCGCAATGAAGAAGCGTGAAGAGGTTCACCGCATGGCTGAAGCCAACAAAGCCTTCTCGCATTTCCGTTTCTAACGCTCTAACCGAAAGAGGAAAAAGTGGCACGTAAAACCCCCATTGAGCGCTATCGAAATATTGGTATCTCTGCACACATTGATGCTGGCAAAACAACGACGACAGAACGCGTGTTGTTTTATACCGGCGTAAATCATAAAATCGGCGAAGTTCATGATGGCGCTGCCACGATGGACTGGATGGAGCAAGAGCAAGAGCGTGGAATTACCATCACCTCAGCAGCGACAACTGCATTCTGGAAAGGCATGGCTGGTAATTATCCAGAACATCGCATCAATATCATTGACACACCAGGTCACGTTGACTTCACGATCGAAGTAGAGCGCTCAATGCGTGTATTGGATGGCGCTTGCATGGTTTACTGCGCGGTGGGCGGAGTTCAGCCCCAATCCGAAACCGTTTGGCGTCAAGCAAACAAATACAGAGTTCCTCGATTGGCCTTTGTGAACAAAATGGATCGTACTGGCGCGAATTTCTTCAAGGTCTATGATCAAATGAAAGCTCGCCTTAAGGCGAACCCAATTCCAATCCAGGTTCCAATTGGTGCTGAGGAAAATTTCCAAGGCGTTATTGACTTGATCAAGATGAAGGCCATTATTTGGGATGATGCCTCCCAAGGGACCAAATTTACTTACGGCGACATCCCTGCAGAACTAAAAGAAATTGCAGAAGAGTGGCGCGAGAAAATGCTCGAGGCTGCGGCTGAGAGCTCCGAAGAAATGATGGACAAATACCTTGGCGGTGAAACGCTCACCGAAGAGGATATTAAAAAAGCGTTGCGTCATCGCACCATTGCTGGAGAAATCGTGCCAATGCTTTGTGGCAGCGCCTTTAAGAATAAAGGTGTTCAAGCCATGCTGGACGCAGTAGTTGATTTCTTGCCATCACCCGTTGATATTCCCCCGGTCAAAGGCGAAAAAGAAGACGGAAGCGAAACGAGCCGTAAAGCAAGTGATGATGAAAAGTTCTCGGCACTCGCATTTAAGATCATGACTGACCCATTTGTTGGCCAGTTAATTTTCTTCCGCGTGTACTCTGGAGTTGTAAATTCTGGCGATACCATTTACAACCCGATTAAGGGCAAGAAGGAGCGTATTGGTCGTCTGCTCCAGATGCATGCTAATCAGCGTGAAGAAATTAAAGAAGTTCGTGCTGGCGACATCGCTGCTGCGGTTGGTTTAAAAGAAGCGACCACTGGCGAAACCCTTTGCGATCCAGACAACATTTTGATCTTAGAGCGCATGGTGTTCCCAGAGCCAGTGATTTCTCAGGCTGTTGAGCCCAAAACCAAAGCTGACCAAGAGAAGATGGGCTTAGCTCTGAATCGCCTTGCACAAGAGGATCCATCGTTCCGCGTGAAGACCGATGAAGAATCTGGCCAGACTATTATTTCTGGGATGGGCGAGTTGCACCTTGAGATTATTGTTGACCGTATGAAGCGCGAGTTCGGCGTTGAGGCAACGGTTGGTAAACCACAAGTTGCTTATCGCGAGACGATTCGTAAGGTGTGCGATGAAATCGAAGGCAAGTTTGTTAAGCAATCTGGTGGCCGCGGTCAATATGGACATGTGGTATTAAAACTGGAGCCACAAGATCCAGGTAAGGGTTTTGAGTTTGTCGATGCAATCAAAGGTGGTGTCGTTCCTCGTGAATACATTCCTGCCGTTGAAAAGGGCATCGTTGAAACACTCAATGCCGGAGTACTTGCTGGCTACCCAGTGGTTGACGTAAAGGCAACCCTGTTCTTTGGTTCCTATCACGATGTTGACTCAAATGAGAATGCATTCAAGATGGCGGCGTCGATGGCGTTCAAAGATGGAATGCGTAAAGCAACTCCAGTACTACTTGAGCCAATGATGGCAGTAGAAGTTGAGACGCCCGAAGACTTCATGGGTAACGTGATGGGTGATTTATCCTCACGCCGTGGAATTATGCAAGGCATGGATGACATTCCTGGTGGCGGCAAGATTGTGCGCGCCGAGGTTCCCCTCGCAGAAATGTTTGGCTATTCAACCGGCTTGCGCTCATTAACGCAAGGCCGCGCGACCTACACCATGGAATTTAAGCATTACTCAGAAGCACCAAAGAACGTCGCTGATGCTGTCATTGCAGCAAAAGCAAAGTAATTTTTTGAACATTGATTAGCTAAATAGAAGGCACCCAAAATGGCAAAAGAAAAATTTGAACGGACTAAACCCCATGTGAACGTTGGCACCATTGGTCACGTCGACCACGGTAAGACCACGCTCACTGCAGCAATTACCACCGTGCTCTCTAAGCTCTTTGGTGGTGAGGCCAAAGCGTACGATCAGATCGATGCGGCTCCCGAAGAGAAGGCCCGTGGTATTACGATTAATACTGCCCACGTGGAGTACGAGACCAAGAACCGTCACTACGCGCACGTCGATTGCCCAGGCCATGCCGACTACGTGAAGAACATGATTACCGGTGCAGCGCAGATGGACGGCGCCATTTTGGTGGTCTCGGCCGCTGACGGCCCCATGCCCCAAACCCGTGAGCACATCCTCTTGGCTCGCCAAGTCGGCGTGCCTTACATCATCGTGTTTATGAACAAATGCGATATGGTGGACGACGCTGAACTCTTAGAGCTCGTGGAGATGGAAGTGCGTGAGCTGCTCTCCAAGTACGAGTTCCCAGGCGACGATACCCCGATCGTCAAGGGCTCTGCCAAGCTTGCCTTAGAAGGCGACAAGGGTGAGCTCGGTGAAGGCGCGATCATGAAGCTTGCCGAAGCCTTAGACAGCTATATCCCCAATCCCGAGCGCGCGATTGATGGCGCGTTCTTGATGCCAGTCGAAGACGTGTTCTCGATCTCTGGTCGTGGCACCGTGGTGACCGGCCGTGTCGAGCGCGGGATTGTGAAAGTCGGTGAAGAGATTGAGATCGTGGGTATTAAGCCAACGCTGAAGACCACCTGTACTGGCGTGGAGATGTTCCGTAAACTGCTCGATCAAGGTCAAGCCGGTGACAACGTTGGTATTCTCTTGCGCGGTACTAAGCGCGAAGAAGTCGAGCGTGGCCAAGTATTAGCCAAGCCGGGCTCGATTACTCCCCACACCCACTTTACCGCCGAGGTCTATGTGTTGTCCAAAGATGAGGGTGGTCGTCATACCCCCTTCTTTAACAACTACCGTCCTCAGTTTTACTTCCGTACCACCGATGTCACCGGCTCGATTGAGTTGCCAAAAGACAAAGAAATGGTGATGCCTGGCGATAACGTCACCATCACCGTGAAGCTCATTGCCCCCATCGCCATGGAAGAGGGCTTGCGCTTTGCAATCCGTGAAGGCGGTCGTACCGTCGGTGCGGGTGTGGTTGCGAAGATTTTGGCTTAATTGTTTTGCACGATTGGGAATATTTGTGCTGCAGATATTCCCTTGCTCTTTAGTTGGATGATTAACGCGGCAGCACCGCACTGCTCTTTGGAATAACTATGCAAAACCAGAAAATTAGAATTCGTTTAAAGGCATTTGATTATCGATTGATCGATCAATCTGCTGCTGAGATTGTGGATACTGCAAAGCGGACTGGTGCAGTTGTCAAGGGTCCAATCCCTTTGCCAACCCGCATTGAGCGCTTTGATTTGTTACGTTCTCCTCATGTGAACAAGACTTCACGTGACCAGATGGAGATTCGTACGCACCTTCGTTTGATGGACATTGTCGATCCAACCGAGAAAACGGTAGACGCCCTCATGAAGTTGGATTTGCCAGCCGGTGTAGATGTTGAAATCAAGCTTCAGTAAGCTAGGTTGCCCGAAAGTTTGTTAGTTTTGCTTTTTTAGGCTAGAATTGAAGGCTTTTCGTAGTTTTGAAAAGCATATTTTGTAGCATTTAAATTGTAAGTGCTTGTTTTATATAAATATTTTTATATAAAACGAGTTAAATTAAATTTCCGCTGACCAATCGAAGTCAGCATTGGAGTAAGAATATGAGCTTAGGCTTGATCGGCCGTAAGGTCGGCATGACCCGTCTGTTTACGGATGAAGGGGAAGCAATTCCTGTCACCGTGATTGATGTGAGCGATAACCGGGTTGCTCAAGTAAAAACCCAAGCAACGGATGGCTACGATGCCGTTCAGTTGGCTCACGGAACACGCCGCGCTAGCCGCGTTACCAAGGCGATGGCCGGACACTTTGCAAAAGCAGGTGTGATGGCTGGCAATGCCTTAAATGAATTCCATGTTGATGCTGAAAAATTGGCCGAGATGAAGCCTGGTCAAGTTGTTGGCGTTGATGTTTTTGCTGCTGGTCAAAAAGTGGATGTGCAAGGCGTAACGATCGGTAAGGGCTACGCTGGAACGATTAAGCGCTACCACTTCGCCTCTGGTCGTGCGAGTCATGGTAACTCCCGTTCACACAATGTTCCAGGCTCTATTGGTATGGCGCAAGATCCAGGCCGCGTTTTTCCTGGTAAGCGCATGACCGGTCATTTGGGTGATGTAACCCGTACGGTTCAAAATCTCGTGATTGCTCGCATTGATGCGGAGCGCAATCTAATTATGGTCAAGGGCGCCGTTCCCGGTGCTCCTGGTGGAAAAGTACTTGTGACCCCAGCTGTTAAAGCTGCGGCAAAGAAATAAGGAGAAGATATGGAACTCAAGCTTCTCCAAGATAACGGTCAACTAGGCGCTGGTGTACAAGCCTCACCCGAAGTATTTGAGCGTGAGTACAACGAGGCACTGGTTCATCAAATCGTAGTTGCTTATCAAGCGAATGCACGTAGCGGTAATCGTGCCCAAAAAGATCGTGAACAGGTTAAGCACAGCACGAAAAAACCATGGCGCCAAAAAGGTACTGGTCGCGCTCGTGCTGGTATGAGCTCCTCGCCATTGTGGCGCGGAGGCGGTCGGATATTCCCGAACTCCCCAGAAGAAAATTTCTCGCACAAGGTCAACAAGAAAATGTATCGCGCTGGTATGCGCTCTATCCTTTCTCAGTTGGCACGGGAAGGTCGTTTAAATGTGGTTGATCAATTCAATTTAGACGCGCCTAAGACAAAGCTATTGGCTGAAAAAGTAAAGGGTATGGGCCTTGAGTCCGTACTAATTATTTTGGATGAGGTGAGTGAGAATCTTTATCTTGCTTCCCGTAATTTGCATAAAGTTGCTGTGGTTGAACCTCAACATGCCGATCCTTTGTCATTAGTTCAGTTTCAAAAAGTATTGGTGAGCAAAGCAGCGATCGCCAAGATGGAGGAGTTGCTGAAATGAGCCAAATACGTAAAAACGATCATCGTCTCATGCAAATTTTGCTTGGACCCATTGTTTCAGAAAAAGCGACGATGGTTGCCGAAAAGAACGAGCAGGTGATTTTTCAGGTTGCGCGCGATGCAAATAAGCTTGATGTAAAACAGGCTGTTGAATTGCTTTTTAAGGTTCAAGTGGAGTCTGTGCAAATCGTTAATCAAAAAGGTAAGCCAAAGCGCTTTGGCCGATTTGAGGGACGACGCGATCACGCCAAGAAAGCATATGTCAATCTGAAGCCTGGTCAAGAAATTAACTTTGAAGCGGAGGCAAATTAATTATGCCGCTTATGAAAACTAAACCGACCTCACCAGGTCGTCGTTCAATGGTCAAGGTGGTCAATCCTGATCTGCACAAAGGCAAGCCTTTCGCAGCCTTGGTTGAGCCACAATTCCAAAAAGCTGGTCGTAACAATAATGGTCACATTACGACACGTCACAAAGGCGGTGGTCACAAGCATCACTACCGCATGGTTGACTTTAAGCGCAACGATAAGGATGGTATCGCCGCTAAGGTTGAGCGCCTAGAATACGATCCTAACCGTAGCGCTAATATTGCGCTTCTGGTCTTTGCCGACGGTGAGCGTCGCTACATCATTGCCTCAAAGGGAATGACCGTTGGTCAGCAAGTGATGAATGGTGCCGAGGCTCCGATCAAAGCAGGAAATAATTTACCAATCCGTAATATTCCAATTGGTAGCACGATCCATTGTGTTGAGATGTTGCCTGGAAAGGGTGCGCAAATCGCTCGTTCTGCCGGTAGCTCAGCAGTGTTGTTGGCCCGCGAAGGTGTGTATGGCCAGGTTCGTTTGCGCTCCGGAGAAGTGCGCCGTATTTTGATCGATTGCCGAGCCACGATTGGTGAAGTGGGCAATGAAGAGCATAGTTTGCGTCAGATTGGTAAAGCAGGTGCAACCCGTTGGCGCGGTATTCGTCCAACAGTGCGTGGTGTAGCCATGAACCCAATCGACCACCCTCATGGTGGTGGCGAAGGACGAACTGGCGAAGGCCGAGTACCAGTCTCTCCATGGGGAACCCCAACGAAGGGCTATCGTACCCGTCGCAATAAACGTACAACGACCATGATTGTTCAGCGTCGTCAAAAGCGTTAATGGATAAGGAATAGATAAATGACTCGTTCTGCGAAAAAAGGCCCTTTCTGCGATGCCAGCCTTGTAAAAAAGGTTGAGACCGCTCAGGCCAACAAAGATAAGAAGCCAATTAAGACATGGTCGCGTCGTTCGACCATTCTTCCTGACTTCATTGGATTAACAATCGCTGTTCACAACGGTAAACAGCACGTTCCAGTTTATGTTTCTGAAAACATGGTTGGACACAAGCTTGGTGAGTTTGCTTTGACGCGCACGTTCAAAGGACACTCTGCCGACAAGAAAGTTGTGAAGAAGTAAGGGGATGATGATGGAAGTTAAAGCTATTCACCGCGGCGCACGAATTTCTGCACAAAAAACACGTTTAGTGGCAGATCAAATTCGAGGTTTGCCGATTTCACGCGCTATGAACATTTTGAATTTCAGCCCCAAAAAAGCTGCTTTCATCATGAAGAAGGTGGTTGAGTCCGCTATAGCCAATGCTGAGCACAATAAAGGTGCTGACATTGATGAGCTCAAAGTGTCCGCCGTGATTGTTGACAAAGCAACATCATTAAAGCGTTTTACTGCTCGAGCCAAAGGCCGCGGTAACCGCATTGAGAAACAAAGTTGTCACATTAGCGTGACCTTGAGTAATTAAGGAAAGACATGGGCCAAAAAATTAATCCAAATGGATTTCGTCTATCGGTAAGCCGTAACTGGACATCCCGTTGGTATGCCAATAGCAATGATTTTGCCAACATGCTTAAAGAGGATGTTGAGGTACGCAATTACTTGAAGAAGAAGCTAAAGAATGCTTCTGTTAGTAAAGTGTTGATTGAGCGTCCTGCTAAGAATGCACGAATCACTATTTTTAGTTCGCGTCCTGGCGTCGTAATTGGCAAGAAAGGCGAAGATATTGAAGTTCTCCGCAAAGAACTGCAAAAGCGCATGGGTGTGCCTGTTCATGTCAATATTGAAGAGATTCGTAAGCCCGAAGTAGATGCCCAGTTGATTGCAGACTCAATTACTCAACAGCTTGAAAAACGCATCATGTTCCGTCGTGCCATGAAGCGTGCGATGCAAAGTGCAATGCGTCTTGGTGCTCAGGGCATCAAGATTATGTCCTCAGGACGTTTGAATGGTGCTGAAATTGCTCGTCGCGAATGGTATCGTGAGGGCCGCGTTCCACTCCATACCCTAAAGGCTGATATTGATTACGCCACATCAGAGGCAGAAACAACATACGGCATTATTGGCGTCAAGGTTTGGGTTTACAAAGGCGACACCTTGGGTCGTGGCGCAGATGCGCAATTGACTCAAAATGCAGCACTAGAGGCCCCTGTAGCCGAGGAGAAAAAACCACGTCGTGCACCTGCTAAGACTGTGCGTCGTGCAGCCGGCGCTGATTCGTCAGCCAAGCCCAGTGAAGAGAAGCCAGCGGTGAAACCCACTGTAAAGCGGGTTCGTAAAGCGGCTGCTAGCACCGAAACGAAAAAGGCAGGAGAGTAAGCATGCTGCAACCAAAGCGTCGTAAATATCGTAAAGAACAAAAAGGTCGTAATACCGGTGTTGCCACACGCGGTAGTTCAGTTGCTTTCGGAGATTTTGGTCTGAAGGCAGTTGGCCGTGGTCGTTTAACGGCGCGTCAAATTGAGTCTGCACGACGCGCAATGACCCGCCATATTAAGCGCGGCGGAAGAATCTGGATTCGTATTTTCCCAGACAAGCCAATTTCCCAAAAGCCTGCTGAAGTGCGAATGGGTAACGGAAAAGGTAACCCAGAATACTACGTAGCCGAGATTCAGCCGGGCAAGGTTCTGTATGAGATGGACGGTGTTGATGAAACTCTAGCGAGAGAGGCATTCCGTCTAGCCGCATCCAAGTTGCCCATTCAAACAACCTTTGTGATTCGTCAAATCGGCGCTTAATTAGGAACCCATCATGAAAAGCAAAGAACTCCAAAGCAAAGATTTAGGCGCTCTTAATCAAGAGTTGTCTGAATTGCTAAAAACCCATTTCAAGCTGCGTATGCAAAAAGCAACTCAGCAACTTCAAAATACCAGTCAATTGGGACAGGTAAAGCGTGACATTGCTCGCGTTAAAACCTTTATCACCCAAAAGACTATTCAGAAATAATTAGGATCGAGATATGACAGAAATCTCCAAACCCTTGCGCCGCACCTTGGTTGGTCGTGTCGTTAGCGACAAGATGCAAAAAACCGTGACTGTTCAAGTTGAGCGTCAGGTGAAGCATCCTGTAATTGGCAAATACGTTGGTAAGTCAAAAAAGTATCACGCACACGATGAGACCAATCAGTACAAGATGGGCGACACCGTGGAAATTACAGAAGGCAAGCCAATGGCTAAAACGAAGGCCTGGGTAGTAACCCGCCTAGTTGAGGCTTCCAAAGGGATTTAAGTTGAAATTTTGACAAGATATTGTCAAAACACAGTTTTTTGTAGTAGAATCAAAGGCTTTCCGTTATTAAATAGATCAAATGACGGAAATATATAGTTTTATTAAGTTGTTGATTTATAAGTAATTTTTATTAAATCCGAGCTACTTTGCAGCAATGCGATGGGCTCATAGACGGAACCAAGACTGACGCCATTGGCGTACAAGTTGGGGATTAGACAAAATGATTCAGACTGAAAGCAGGTTGCAAGTCGCCGATAACACTGGCGCGAGCGAAGTTTTGTGCATCAAGGTATTGGGCGGTTCAAAGCGCCGTTATGCCAACATTGGTGATGTCATTAAGGTTAGCGTAAAAGCTGCCGCTCCTCGTGGTCGAGTTAAAAAAGGCGATATTTATAACGCAGTAGTTGTTCGGACTGCGAAAGGCGTTCGTCGTCCAGACGGCTCCTTAATTAAATTTGATGAGAACGCTGCTGTTTTGCTAAATGCAAAGCTTGAGCCGATTGGTACTCGTATTTTTGGACCAGTCACGCGTGAGCTACGTACAGAGCGTTTCATGAAGATTGTTTCTCTTGCCCCAGAAGTTATTTAAAGAGGTCACTATGAAAAAGATTCGTAAAGGCGACTCCGTGATTGTTCTTACTGGGCGTGATAAGGGAAAAAAAGGAACGGTTACCGGAATTCTCGAAAACAAATTTGTGGTTGAGGGCGTGAACATTTACAAAAAGAACGTGAAGCCCAATCCCAACGATGGAACTACTGGCGGAACGGTAGATAAGACCATGCCAATCGCCGCTTCCAATATTGCATTAGTAGATGCAAACGGCAAGCCATCCCGTGTTGGCATTAAGTTGGTTGATGGCAAAAAAGTGCGTTATTTAAAAACCACTGGCGCGACGTTAAGCGCTTAAGGTTCGGAGAAATTATGAGCACCCGTTTACAAGAGCATTACAAAAATACAGTTGTTACAAACTTGATGCAGCAGTTTGGCTACAAGTCTGTGATGGAGGTCCCTCGCATTACCAAAATTACCCTCAACATGGGTTTAGGTGAGGCCGTGAATGACAAAAAAGTAATCGAACACGCGGTTGGTGATCTAACTAAAGTTGCTGGTCAAAAACCTGTTATCACGAAGGCGCGTAAAGCGATTGCGGGATTTAAGATTCGCCAAGGCTACCCTATCGGTGCGATGGTTACTCTGCGAGGTACTCGCATGTATGAATTTTTAGATCGTTTTATTACGGTTTCTTTGCCACGTGTACGCGATTTTCGCGGAATCTCTGGTAAAGCGTTTGATGGCCGTGGTAATTACAACATTGGCGTTAAAGAGCAGATTATTTTCCCTGAGATTGAGTACGACAAAATCGATGCATTGCGTGGTCTCAATATCAGTATTACAACTACCGCTAAAACCGATGAAGAAGCTAAAGCATTGTTAGCGGCGTTTAAATTTCCATTTCGCAATTAAGAGGCAAACGTGGCAAAACTATCTTTAATTGAGCGTGAGAAAAAACGCGCTAAGTTGGTTGCAAAATATACGCATAAGCGCGCTGAGCTTAAGTCGATCATTAATGACACAAGCCGTAGCGACGAAGAGCGCTATGAGGCCCGTTTGAAGCTGCAATCACTGCCGCGCAATGCGAGCCCTATTCGTCAACGTAATCGTTGTTCATTAACCGGTCGTCCACGTGGCACCTTCCGCAAATTTGGTTTAGCGCGCGGCAAGATCCGTGAGATTGCTTTCCGTGGCGAGATCCCCGGTTTAACCAAGGCCAGCTGGTAAGCGGCGAAAGAATTTAGGAGAACCCATGAGTATTAGTGATCCAATCGCCGATATGTTGACTAGAATTCGCAACGCGCAAGCGGTGCAGAAAACCCTGGTTACCATGCCGTCGTCCAAATTAAAAGTAGCTATCGCCAAGGTCTTGAAAGACGAAGGCTATATCGATAGTTTTGAAATTACCGGTGAAGCAGCCAAGCCCGTATTGAAGATTGATCTTAAGTACTACGCTGGCCGTCCTGTGATTGAACGAATTGAGCGAGTTTCAACTCCCAGCTTGCGTATCTACAAAGGTCGCCATGATATTCCTGAGGTCATGAATGGCTTGGGCGTTGCCATAATTTCAACACCGCAAGGTTTGATGACCGATCGCAAAGCTCGCGCATCCGGCGTGGGCGGCGAAGTCATTTGCTACGTGGCTTAAGGAGAGAACGATGTCTCGAGTTGGTAAATCTCCCATTACAGTGCCAAAAGGTGCTGAGATCAGTATTGCAAACGCCTTGTTAACAGTGAAAGGGCCTTTGGGTACTCTCACCCATACATTGCATCCCAGTGTTGGCGTTGAACATAAAGATGGCGTTATAACGGTTGCTATTAAAGACAACTCGCCAGAAGCGAATGCACTCTCGGGAACAACCCGAGCATTGGTCAACAACATGGTCGTTGGCGTAACCCAGGGGTTTGAGCGTAAGCTGAGCTTAGTTGGCGTGGGTTATCGTGCGCAAGCGCAAGGCAATTCCTTGAAATTGCAATTGGGTTTCTCGCACGAAATTAACTATCCACTGCCTACTGGCGTCAAAGCGGAAACCCCTTCGCAAACTGAAATCATTATTAAAGGTGCCAATAAGCAACAAGTTGGTCAGGTTGCTGCCGAAGTTCGTGCGTATCGCTCTCCAGAGCCCTATAAGGGCAAGGGCGTTCGTTATGTTGACGAAGTGGTTCACCTTAAAGAAACCAAGAAGAAGTAATTAAGTAAAGCCGAGATTCGATATGAATAAAAACGAAACAAGACAAAGACGTGCGCGTCAAACCCGTATCAAGATTGCTGAGCTATTGGCTCATCGCTTGACGGTGATTCGGAGTAATTGCCATATCTCTGCCCAGGTCTACAGCCCATGTGGTAGCAAAGTGGTTGCTGCGGCTTCGACGATGGAAAAGGATTTGCGTACATCGGTAAAAAATGGTGGAAATAGCCAAGCGGCGCAAACCATTGGCAAATTAATTGCTGAGCGTGCAAAAAAGGCTGGTGTTGAAAGCGTTGCTTTTGATCGTGCGGGACATCGTTACCACGGCCGTATTAAGGCCCTTGCTGAAGCTGCGCGTGAAGCCGGCTTGAAGTTCTAAGAAACGGTTTAGGAAAAAATTATGGCAAAAATGCAAACCAAAATTCAGTCTGAAGAGCGCGATGACGGTCTACGCGAGAAGATGATTGCTGTTAATCGCGTAACCAAAGTGGTTAAGGGCGGCCGTATTCTTGGCTTTGCTGCTTTGACCGTCGTTGGTGATGGTGATGGACGCATTGGAATGGGCAAAGGGAAATCGAAAGAAGTTCCAGTCGCTGTTCAAAAGGCTATGGACGAAGCTCGCCGCAAAATGATTAAGGTCCCTCTTCGTAAGGGAACGCTGCAGCATTCTGTCATTGGTCAGCATGGCGCATCGCGCGTTCTGATTTCTCCCGCTAAAGAAGGTACTGGCGTGATTGCTGGTGGTCCAATGCGCGCAATTTTTGATGTGATGGGCGTAACCAACGTTGTTGCTAAGTCGATTGGTTCAACCAATCCCTACAACATGGTACGTGCAACTTTAGATGGTTTAAGCAAGATGAGTACGCCTGCAGAAATCGCAGCTAAGCGCGGAAAGTCAGTTGAAGAAATTTTGGGTTAATAGCCTGTAATCGAAAGTAAAAAATGGCAAACACACAAACAAATTCAAAGGTCAAGCTTCAGCTAGTGCGTAGCTTAATCGGTACTCGCGAGAGCCATCGTGCCACGGTTCGTGGTTTAGGCCTTGGCCGCCTCAACTCGGTTTCAGAGTTACAAGATACTCCGGCGGTCCGGGGAATGATTAATAAGGTTTCATACCTTGTGAAAGTGATCGGGTAAAGCAATGCAATTAAATACAATTAAACCTGCAGAAGGTGCTAAACGCCCACGTCGTCGTGTAGGCCGTGGTATTGGCTCTGGTCTTGGTAAAACTGCAGGTCGTGGTCATAAAGGCCAAAAGTCGCGTTCTGGTGGTTTTCATAAAGTTGGCTTTGAAGGTGGTCAGATGCCAATGTATCGCCGCTTACCCAAGCGCGGTTTCATTTCTTTAACACGTCGTTTTGTTGGTCAAGTAACCCTCGCAGATCTAGAGCGCATCGGTTTGGCTGAGGTGGATCTAGTTGCCCTTAAACAGCATGGTCTTGCTGGTGAGCAAACAAATGCTGTCAAAGTGATTAAGACTGGTGAAATTAAGCGCGCAGTCACCTTGAAGGGGTTGACTGCAAGTGCTGGTGCAAAAGCTGCCATTGAGGCTGCTGGTGGCAAGGTGCTCGCTGAGGTTTAAAGCAATTTATGGCACTCGGCTCCTCTAACGTCTCTAGTTTGACACCATCTGGAAACAAGTATGGCGACTTACGTCGCCGCTTGATTTTCTTGGTATTGGCGTTGGTTGTTTTCCGTATTGGTGCGCACATTCCAGTACCTGGAATTGATCCTGATCAGCTATCAAAGCTCTTTAGCGAACAAAAAGACGGTATTTTGGGAATGTTCAATTTGTTTTCAGGCGGTGCATTATCGCGCTTCACTGTATTTGCTCTGGGAATCATGCCTTACATTTCTGCATCGATCATTATGCAGTTGATGACGATTGTGATCCCTTCGCTTGAGGCAATGAAGAAGGAAGGCCAAGCTGGGCAGCGCAAGATTACCCAGTACACCCGTTATGCAACGGTTTTTTTAGCCACATTCCAGGCGATTGGAATTTCTGTTGCTCTTGAGTCTCAGCCCGGATTGGTTGTTGATCCAGGCCTCATGTTTCAGTTCAATACTGTTGTAACCCTTGTTACTGGCACGATGTTTTTAATGTGGCTTGGCGAGCAAATTACAGAACGTGGCTTGGGTAATGGCATTTCCATCATTATTTTTGCCGGGATTGTTTCTGGTTTACCCAGTGCACTAGCTAGCCTTCTTGAGCTCGTTCGTACCGGTTCCATGAGCATCCTTTCAGCAATTTTTATCGTATTGATTGTTATTGCTGTTACTTATTTTGTGGTTTTCGTAGAGCGTGGGCAACGTCGTATTTTGGTGAACTATGCCAAGCGTCAAGTTGGCAATAAGATCTATGGTGGTCAGTCTTCCCACTTGCCTTTAAAGCTGAATATGGCCGGTGTTATTCCCCCCATCTTTGCTTCATCGATTATTTTGTTCCCAGCAACCATTGCCGGTTGGTTTACTGCAGGCGAACCAACAAATATGCTGAGTCGTATTGTTAAAGACTTGGCCGCAACTTTAGCCCCAGGTCAGCCGGTGTACATCATTTTGTATGCCACTGCCATTATTTTCTTTTGCTTTTTCTATACCGCGCTGGTTTTTAATAGCCGCGATACGGCTGATAACTTAAAAAAGAGTGGAGCATTTGTCCCTGGCATTCGTCCAGGTGATCAAACGGCCCGTTACATCGACAAAATTCTGGTTCGTTTAACTTTGGCGGGTGCTATCTATATGGTTTTAGTGTGCCTATTGCCTGAGTTTTTGGTTTTGAAATACAACGTTCCTTTCTACTTTGGCGGAACATCGTTGTTAATTATTGTGGTGGTTGCGATGGACTTTATGGCCCAAGTGCAATCATTTGTGATGCAACAGCAGTACGGCTCTCTCATGAAGAAAGCCAACTTTAAGATGGGACCCACTCTCTAAGATGCCTAAAGACGATGTGATTCAGATGGCAGGGGAAATTGTTGAAAACCTTCCCAATGCCATGTTTAGGGTGAAGTTAGAGAATGGGCATGTAGTACTAGGTCATATTTCTGGAAAGATGCGGATGCATTACATCCGAATTCTGCCTGGGGATAAGGTAACTGTGGAAATGACCCCATACGATTTAACGCGCGCAAGAATTATCTTCCGTGCGAAGTAAGGATTATTAAAGAGGTGAATGATGAAAGTATTGGCATCCGTTAAATGTATTTGCCGCAATTGCAAAATCATCAAGCGTAAGCGCGTGGTGCGTGTGATCTGCTCGTCCGATCCACGTCATAAGCAGCGTCAAGGTTAATTCGGTTAAGTAGAGGAATTTATATGGCACGTATCGCTGGGGTAAATATCCCAAATCATCAACATACTGTGATTGGTTTAACCGCCATTTATGGTATTGGCAAAGCTCAGGCTCTCAAGATCTGTGAGAACACAGGTGTTGCAATCGATAAGAAAGTCAAAGATCTTACCGATGCTGAATTAGAGAAGCTTCGCGATGAAGTGGGTAAGCGCACCACAGAGGGTGATTTGCGTCGTGAAGTCACCATGAACATTAAGCGTTTAATGGATTTGGCTTGCTATCGTGGCATTCGTCATCGCAAAGGTTTGCCAGTTCGTGGCCAGAGAACGAAGACCAATGCGCGTACCCGCAAAGGCCCCCGTAAGGCCGGCGTTGCACTTAAGAAATAATTAGGAACTGATATGGCAAAAGCACAACAAACCGCCGCAAATGCAAGTGCGCAACGCGCTCGTAAAAAGGTAAAAAAGAACGTCGCTGATGGCATCGCCCACGTGCATGCATCATTCAATAACACCATTGTGACCATTACCGATCGTCAAGGAAATGCCTTGTCGTGGGCAACTTCAGGCGGTCAGGGATTTAAGGGTTCACGCAAGTCAACACCATTTGCAGCACAGGTTGCTGCTGAAGTAGCTGGCAAGGCAGCAATTGAGTGTGGGATTAAGAATTTAGAGGTCCAAATTAAGGGCCCCGGTCCCGGTCGTGAGTCGGCAGTTCGTGCATTGAACTCCTTGGGCATCAAGATTGTTGAAATCCAGGATGTAACGCCGGTCCCACACAATGGTTGCCGCCCTCCAAAGCGTCGCCGTATCTAAATTTTGCAGTACCAAGCCGCTGGCTATGCCAGCAATTGTTTAATAAGCCCACCGTTCGCTGGTAGTTACAGCGAACTCACCTCGGTAAACATCGAGGCATAGAAAGGAAGAAATCGTGGCACGTTACTTAGGCCCTAAAGCCAAACTATCTCGTCGGGAAGGTACCGACTTATTTTTAAAGAGCGCTCGCCGTGCTTTATCGGACAAGTGCAAATTAGACAGTAAGCCTGGTCAGCACGGTCGCACCTCGGGTGCACGTACTTCTGACTTTGGTAATCAGTTGCGTGAAAAGCAAAAGGTAAAGCGCATTTATGGTGTGCTCGAGCGTCAATTCCGACGCTACTTTGCTGAAGCGGAGCGTCGCAAGGGAAATACCGGTGAAACCTTACTGCAGCTTCTCGAGTCCCGTTTAGATAATGTGGTTTATCGCATGGGCTTTGGCTCAACACGTGCTGAAGCGCGTCAGTTGGTATCGCATGCAGCAATTACTGTAAATGGGCAAGTAGTTAATATTCCATCGATGCAGGTTCGTCCTGGTGATGTGATTGCGATTCGTGAGAAGGCAAAAAAACAAACCCGAATTCAAGAAGCACTAAATCTTGCATCGCAAGTCGGCGCAATTAATTGGGTTAGCGTTGATGCTAGCAAGCTCGAGGGAACGTTTAAACAAGTACCAGATCGCGATGAAATCAGTGGTGATATCAACGAAAGTTTGATCGTCGAATTGTATTCACGCTAATACTGCACCTCTTAAGGAAAAGATATCTATGCAAACAAATTTGCTTAAACCAAAAATCATTTCTGTTGAAGCACTCGGTGCGAATCAGGCTAAAGTTGTCATGGAGCCGTTTGAGCGTGGCTATGGCCATACGCTTGGTAATGCATTACGTCGTGTTTTGTTGTCTTCCATGGTTGGCTTTGCTCCAACTGAAGTAGCGATTGCAGGCGTTGTTCACGAGTATTCCACCTTGGATGGCGTTCAGGAAGATGTTGTTAACCTGCTCCTTAACCTAAAGGGCGTTGTCTTTAAATTGCAATCTCGTGATGAAGTGACGATCAATTTGCGTAAAGAAGGTCCTGGTGTGGTCTGTGCCAAGGATATTGATCTTCCGCATGATGTTGAAATCATCAACCCTGAACATGTTATTGCTCACTTGGCTGCAGGCGGTAAACTCGATATGCAGATCAAGGTTGAAAAGGGTCGTGGATACGTACCAGGTAATATGCGCCAGTATCAAGATGAAGCGACTAAGCTAATTGGACGCATTGTTTTGGATGCCTCATTTAGCCCGATTAATCGCGTTAGCTATGCCGTTGAGTCTGCTCGTGTTGAGCAACGTACCGATTTAGATCGTTTGGTAATGACGATTGAAACCAATGGCGTGATCTCGCCTGAAGAATCAATCCGTCAAGCCGCAAGTATTTTAGTAGACCAATTGGTCGTATTTGCTGCCTTAGAGAGCAGTCAGGTGAGTGGCGAGTTGGCTCCAAGTCGCTCGACGATGGTCGATCCATTATTGATGCGACCGGTCGATGACTTAGAGTTGACAGTTCGGTCAGCGAACTGCTTAAAGGCTGAAAACATCTATTACATCGGTGATTTAATTCAGCGTACTGAAAATGAACTACTCAAGACACCTAATTTGGGTCGCAAGTCCTTGAACGAAATCAAGGACGTGTTGGCAGCCCGTGGTTTAAGTCTTGGGATGAAGCTCGACAGCTGGCCTCCAGCAACCCTCGGGCAATAATTAGAAAGGAAGCATCATGCGTCATGGTAATGGCTTACGCAAACTAAATCGCACCTCCTCGCATCGTTTGGCGATGTTGCGCAATATGTCGAACTCCTTAATTGAGCACGAGGTCATCAAAACAACCCTGCCAAAGGCAAAAGAATTGCGGATGGTAGTTGAGCCTTTGATTACTTTGGGTAAGAAGGATAATTTGGCTAATCGTCGTTTAGCATTCAATCGATTGCGTGATCGTGAAATGGTTAGCAAATTATTTACTGAGCTCGGCCCTCGTTATGCGACCCGTCCAGGCGGCTATCTCCGTATTTTGAAATTTGGTTTTCGGCACGGCGACAATGCACCAATGGCGTTGGTTGAGTTAGTCGATCGCCCTGAAGTCGAAGAGGCTCCTCAGCAAGAGCCTGTAGCAGCATAAATTAGCATCAGGTATAGTTAAAGCCAGGCTTCGGCCTGGCTTTTTCATTTAACCCATTGCTTGAGCCATCTTTTGTATGGATTCGATACTGATCGTGACAACGACTTTGCCAACGATGGATGCGGCTAGATTACTAGGTCAGCAATTAATCGATGAGCGTCTCGCAGCCTGTGTGCAAATTCAGGGAGGCGTGCAATCGATTTATCGATGGGATGGAACACTATGCAACGATACCGAGGTCTTATTGAGTGCTAAAACAACAGCTACTCAGTGGCAACCTATTGAAGCATTCATTAAGACCCATCACCCTTATCAATTGCCAGAGATCATTGCTTTTAGGCCGGCCGAGTATTCGCAAGCATACGGCCAATGGGTGAATGAGGAGACAAGGCCATGAGGCGAATTCAGTATGGCTTGGTTCAACTTTTATTTTTACTGCTATCAAGTGTCGCATTATCTGGTTTAGTAAGCGCTAAAGAATTTCTGCCTCCAGAAAAGGCATTTATTGTGGAGGCGACATGGCTTGCCAATACCAATGAGATTGCAATTGAGTACCGACCGGTTTCGGGTTATTACATTTACCAGGAGTCCTTGCAGTATCGGCTATTCATCAATGACAAGCCAAGCGCTCCCAAGAGTATTCAAATCCCCCGAGGGGTTGAAAAGTTTGATGAGACCTTTGGAAAAAAAATGGAGATTTTCCCAAAACCATTTGAAGTAGTTTTTGGGTTTACACAAACTCCACAAAGCGGTATTCGCCTAGAGATTGATTTACAAGGTTGTGCGGACGGAGGTATTTGCTATCCACCAATGACCTATCAATACTTTATTGCAGCTCCAGGGGTTCGGGTTGCGCCAATTCCTGAGGGTGATGCAGCACCAACAAGGAGCTCGAATCCAACCCCAGTCCCATTTGACTTAAGTGATTTGTGGAGTGGGCGAGATGACGTTGCCTCGATTAAAAGTTACTTAGAGAATGCCAAACCGTTTTATCTATTTACCGGATTTTTTATTCTCGGGATTGCGCTTGCGTTTACGCCCTGCGTGCTACCAATGTTACCCATTTTGAGCAGCATTGTTTTAGGCCGCCAAGATGGGGGTCCAATCAGCAAAACCCGATCGGCTTATCTTGCCTTGGCTTACATTTTGGGTATGGCCTTGTTGTATGCGTTAGCGGGAGTACTTACGGCTGCATTAGGGAGTGGTGTGCAGCGGGCTCTACAAAGCCCCATCGCGCTGATACTCTTTGCCCTCCTTCTATTATTTTTAGCGGGCAGCTTATTTGGCTTATACGAGTTAAAGATGCCTCAAGCGTGGCAAAACAAAGTCGATCAACTGGCAGGGCGACAAAAGGGTGGCAGCATCGCTGGAGCGTTTAGCCTTGGGGCGATTTCGACTTTGGTGGCAAGTCCCTGTATTACGGCGCCACTAGCAAGTGTTTTAGGGTTTGTGGCACAAACCGGATCAATGGTGCTTGGTGGGGGTCTACTATTTGTGATGGCCTTGGGCATGGGGCTTCCGTTATTACTTATTGCGATGGGTGCCAAAAGTTTCTTGCCACAAACAGGCGCGTGGATGATGTGGTTGCAGCGCGGTCTTGGTTTGGTGTTAATTGCTTTAGCCATTTGGATTGTGTGGCCAGCAATGTCCGTCGTAGCTGGTAACCAAAATCAAACAAGTCCTCGTACTGAAAAACGAATTTCATCTGATTTGGTATTTCAGGTTGTGCGTTCAAGTGAGGAACTCGAGCACATTTTGCAAAGGGCGAAGGCTGAAAATAAACCCGTCATGCTTGATTACTATGCGGACTGGTGCATCTCTTGCAAAGAGATGGAAGCGATTACTTTTACAAATCCCGAGGTTGCAAAGGCAATGAGCCGTTTTGTATTAGTTCAAGCTGATGTGACTATTAACAGCCAACAGAGCCAAGCACTACTCAAGCAATTTAGTTTGTACGGCCCGCCCGCAATATTGTTCTTTAATGGGGCTGGTGACGAGCAAAAGTCTTTGCGAGTGGTTGGTTTTATGGCGCCCAGCCGTTTTTTAGAGCGACTGCAGGAGTTAGGAGCTAAATAATCCTAGCGTTTGAGTAAGCGTGCAGCCTCAAGCGCAAAATAGGTCAAGATGCCGTCTGCCCCGGCGCGTTTAAATCCGAGTAGGGACTCCATCATTACTGCATCATGATCAAGCCAGCCATTTTGGGTGGCAGCTTTCATCATGGCATATTCGCCACTCACTTGATAGGCATAGGTCGGATAGCCGAAGGCTTCTTTGATGCGATATACGATATCGAGGTAAGGCATGCCAGGTTTTACCATGACCAAATCAGCACCTTCACTAATATCTAAGCCAACCTCACGGATGGCCTCATCGCCATTGGCGGGATCCATTTGGTAAGTCTTTTTATCTGCTTTACCAAGATTTGTTGCTGATCCAACTGCATCCCGAAAGGGACCATAAAATGACGACGCGTATTTGGCGGCATAAGCCATGATGCGCGTATGAATCAATCCTTGATTTTCAAGGGCGGTACGAATTGCACCAATACGGCCATCCATCATGTCAGAAGGGGCAACAATATCAACGCCTGCTTGAGCATGACAGAGCGCCTGTTTGATGAGGATTGCGACGGTCTCATCATTCAAAATCCGATGCTGATCATCGAGTACGCCATCTTGACCGTGACTGGTATAGGGATCGAGTGCGACATCAGTCATGATGCCAAGCGCAGGAAAACGTTTTTTTAGTTCCATTACAGCGCTTGGAATAAGCCCTTTTGGATTAAAAGCTTCGGCACCGTCATTGCTCTTTAATGACCCATCGATTATGGGAAAGAGGGCCATCACTGGAATGCCAAGTGCTACGCATTCTTCAGCCACATGAAACAAGCGATCAAGTGACATCCGCTCAATACCCGGCATTGAGGAGACCGCTTGGCTTTGATTGTTGCCGGGCAGTAAAAAAACGGGATAGATGAGATCGTCAATCCGTAGATGATTTTCTTGAATAAGGCGACGTGACCAATCATCGCGGCGCATCCGGCGAGGGCGATAAGCAGGGTATTGAGACATTGCAAATACTTTCTAATCAGGGCAGGGTTGGGTGGTGCGGTGTTCTGGAAAAAGCCATTGTTGAATAAGTGTATCGCTTTCGAGAAGACCGACCCGTTTTGTACTTGAAAATAACTGGGCAGTAATTTGGGCGGGGGCAAATCCCTTTATTTGTTCAGAGATGGCATGTAATAGGGCGCGATTTTCTGAAAACGTTTGTTTATCAGACTTGCTCAATAAAATGTGGATGGGTTTTTGGGTCACGCCAAACCACGCAATCATCTGTTCATCCAGTTCAGTTAGGCCCCGTCGCGCATCCACAATTAAGATTAGCCCAACCAAATTCTTGCGAGTTTGAAGGTAGCGGCTTAAGATTTCGTTCCAATGGGAACGGGTTGCCTCGCCAACTGCTGCATAGCCATAGCCTGGTAGGTCGACTAAATATGCAAGTAACTCATCCTTGGTATAGATCCCAAAATAGTTAATGTGCTGGGTTCGACCTGGAGTTTTACTTGCAAAGGCTAGGCGCTTCTGATTACATAAGATATTGATTGCACTGGATTTTCCGGCATTGGAGCGCCCTGCAAATGCGATCTCGGGGAGATCTCCCTGGGGAAGAGTTTGAAGCTCATTGACCGTGGTAAAAAAGCGGGCTTGGTGCAGTTTAGACATGACTGGAAGCTATTGTAAAATCACATGAATTTAGTTTGAACATCAATTCATTTCAAAGTAGGCTAGGTACCCATAATGCGCTATAGCAGCAAATTCTCCAAATTAAATATTTCTGCCCTTTTGCTAGTTTTAGTTGGCGGTTTTTTATCGTTTGCTCATGCAGCTGAGCCAGCAAAAGCCGCCGCGCCTGCGATGACCACCAGCGCTCCAACCCCTGCAGTGATCAAAGCGGATGCTGCTGCTGGCGATGCCCTCTATAACAATGGTGATCCAAAGAGAGGAATCGTTTCTTGCGTTGGTTGCCATGGTCCAAACGGTAATAGCGGGGTTGCAACCTGGCCTAAGTTGGCTGCTCAGCATACTGCCTACACTCTGAAGCAACTCAAGAATTACAAAGATGGCTCACGGATGAACCCCGTGATGATGGGGATGGTAGCTGCATTAACCGAGCAGGATATGCTGAACCTAGCTGCCTATGTCAGTAAACAAGAGCCTAAGTTGGGTACCGCTCAAAATAAAGATTCGATTGCATTGGGACAGCGCATTTATCGCGCAGGCATTGCTGAAAAAGGGATTCCGGCATGCTCGGGATGTCATAGTCCTAATGGCGCTGGCATCCCAGCGCAATACCCGCGTTTAAGTGGCCAATGGGCAGACTACTCGACCTCGCAATTAATTGCTTTCAGAGAGGGTACGCGTAAGAACAGTGTGCAAATGAGTACGATTGCTGCCAAGATGTCAGATGCTGAAATGAAAGCCGTGTCTGATTACATGGCGGGTTTGCGCTAGACCGAATTAGTTCGTTCCAATCGTTCGTTCATTAGCAAAGAGGCTATTGGTAGTCTCGCGTTCCCTTACTAGGTGGGCTTGATCACCATCAACCATCACTTCCGCTGGTCGTCCTCGCGTGTTGTAGTTTGATGCCATAACAAATCCATAAGCGCCCGCAGACAAAATAGCAAGCACATCACCTTCTTGAACTGCTAAGGCACGATCTTTGCCCAACCAATCGCCTGATTCGCAAACAGGGCCAACTACGTCGTAAGTGATTGCTTTATCGCTCCCACTTTTGATCGGAACGATCGCATGGTACGCATCGTAGAGTGCTGGACGCATTAAATCATTCATGGCGGCGTTCACAATACAGAAGTTTTTATCAGCGCCGGTCTTCAGATATTCAACTTGAGTTAGAAGTACTCCAGCATTTCCGACTAAGGAGCGACCGGGCTCCAAAATCACATCTAGATGCGTAAAGCCACGCTCATCGATGCGATTGAGTAGGGTGTTGGTGAATATCGTGATATCTGGGGGCGCATCCGAGCCATAGTCGATTCCAAGGCCACCGCCTAAATCAAGATGATGAATGATGATGCCTTCACGCTTGAGTTGCTCAATAAGATCAAGTACCTTATCAAGTGCATCAAGGTAAGGGGAGGTATTTGTGATTTGGGAACCAATATGGCAATCGATGCCAACAATATCAATATGGGGCAGTAGAGCCGCCTCTCGGTAGGTTTTTAGAACCTCAAAGTAGGCGATCCCAAATTTATTATCCTTGAGACCTGTAGAAATATACGGATGAGTTTGAGCATCGACGTCAGGATTGACTCGTAAGGAAACCGGGGCACGTAAACCCATGCCTTTAGCAATCAGATTAATTCGATGGAGTTCAGGGATAGACTCGACATTAATGCACTTGACGCCAACTGTGAGTGCAAATTTAATTTCATCAGCAGATTTGCCAACCCCAGCAAAAACCATGCTTTTTGGATCAGCGCCGATATGAAGGGCGCGCGCCAGTTCACCACCACTAACTAAATCAAACCCAGCTCCTAGTTGCTTGAGCTCATCTAAAACAGCAAGATTGCTATTCGCCTTAACTGCGTAATGAATTCTGGCACGTCGACTACCATTTGCACGGATGCAGGCGACATCATAAGCACGGTATGCCGAACAAATCGCATGCTTGCTGTATACGTATAAGGGAGTACCGTATTGACTTGCTAAAACGGATAGCGAAATCCCTTCAGCAAACCATTCCCCATGGTGTTGAGAAAAGCCGATTAGTGATGGAATGGAATGCATCATTACTTTGTGGGGCTTGAATTAATCGGAGTGCTTGAACCTGATTCTTTAGGTGGATATAGAGGACCTTTAGGTTCCGCTTGAGTAGGCGCTGGTGGGACGGGCGGAACATTTGGCAAAAATAAAGGCCCTCTAACCCCACATCCAACGAGGGACATTAAAGCAACGCAAACCGGAATCTTAACTACAATCGATATCATCTGATTAATCACCGAAATTTGAATATAGCATGCAAAATACCTCTTCTTCCCAGATTGACAAAATTGACGATAAGCAATTTCATCAGTTCGCTAGTCATCTATTACAGTCGATTGAATTGTCGCTTGAGAATGCCGATGAGCGTTTAGATCTCGACCTCGACATTGCTCGTCAAGGGGGTAATGTCATTAATATTGTGTTTCGAGATCGCAGCGTTGTCGTTATCAATACGCAACCGCCCTTGCATGAGATTTGGGTCGCATGTAAAGCTGGAGGCTTTCATTACCGTTGGGCCGGAACCGTTCATCAGCCACGATGGCTTGATACAAAAACAGGTAACGAATTGCTTGCCGACTTATCTTGCTTTGTGAGCGATCAGGCCGGGCAAGGAGTTCAGATTACTTTGCTTGATTAGCCGTTAAGACCTGGTCAACAATCGCATCATCAACCGCCTTAATTTTTGCTTTTCCAATTCTCTCAAGGGTAATGTAACGAATTTCTCCGCCCTCGGATTTCTTATCAATTCGCATAAGATCAAAGAAGCGGCTATTTCCAAGTTTGGGCGCACAATCGGGCAGGTTCATTGCCGCAATGAGTTTTTTAATGCGACCCGCTTCCTCAGTTTGCAAATAGCCTAAGCGAGAAGATAAATCTGCCGCCATCACCATTCCGCATCCTACTGCCTCACCATGCAACCATTCCCCGTAGCCTAAGCCAGATTCGATAGCATGGCCAAAGGTGTGGCCAAAATTTAAGATGGCACGAATCCCAGACTCTTTTTCGTCGGCAGCTACTACTGCTGATTTAATTTCGCAAGAACGCTCGACTGCATGACTCATCGAATTGCTATCGCAATTTAGTAGTTCTTGGCGATGTGCTTCAATCCAATCAAAAAATTCAGCATCTGCTATCGCCCCGTGTTTGATTACCTCTGCCAAACCGGCCGACAACTCTCGGGGTGGGAGTGACTTGAGGGTATCAAGATCAGCAATGACTGCAACCGGTTGATGAAAGGCACCGATCATATTTTTACCAAGAGGGTGATTAATCCCAGTCTTGCCGCCTACCGAGGAGTCCACTTGAGCCAACAAGGTGGTGGGCACTTGAATGAAGCGAATGCCGCGCATAAAGCTAGCTGCTGCAAAGCCCACCATATCACCAATCACCCCGCCACCGAGAGCAATTAATACCGATTTACGATCAGCCCCATAGGTTAATAGTGCGTCAAAGATTTTCTGCAGAGTAATCCAGTCTTTGTAAGACTCGCCATCGGGTAGAACAATCTCATGAACAGATTTTGCATCGTTTGAAATAGTTTGGATCAAGGATTGGCTATAGAGAGGGCCAACGGTTGTGTTGGTGACCACAAATACAGATTTGCCAGTAATCCAAGGTTTAAAAAGTTCAGATTGCTTAAGTAACCCCGAACCAATGTAAATGGGGTAGCTGCGTTCACCAAGGGATACATTCAAAGTTTTCATGGGGCTAGTTCAAGTTGCATCAGTAAAGAGCTTACGAGTTGATTAACGCTTGGTTTACCAGTCTCAATAATAAAGTCTGCAATTTCTCGATAGAGTGGATCGCGAATGGCATATAAGTTTTCTAAGATCATCTTTGAGTCGCCATGTTGTAACAGGGGGCGACCTTCGCCGCCCTTAGTGCGATGCCAAAGCTCAATCGGGTTGGCATGCAGATAAATTACCGTACCACGTTCAGCAAGCACCCTTCGATTATCTGGAAGCAATATCGCTCCGCCACCGGTGGCAAGCACAATCGATTGCTCTCGGGTTAGCTCATCGATGATTTGAGATTCGCGTTTACGAAAACCCGCCTCACCTTCCATCTCAAAAATGGTCGGTATTTTGACGCCACAACGCTCTTCAAGCGCATGGTCGGAATCAATAAAGCGCCGTTCGAGTTTTCGGGCAATTAGTTTCCCAACCGTTGACTTGCCAGCCCCCATTAGTCCAATTAGAAAGATATTGGAATTTTCAATGTCCATAGCGTCATTCTATTCGGGTTTATCTAAGATGGTAGGCGTTAAAAATACGAGCAGTTCGGTCTTATCTCGCAAGCTAGATTGATGTTTAAAAAGGTGACCAATTAAGGGAATGTCTCCTAAGAATGGGATTTTGACGGTATCCTTTCGCTCCGTTGTTTGATAAATACCGCCCAAGATAACGGTTCCACCATTCTCAACACTGACTTCGGAGCTCAAATTTTTAGTATCAATGGCATAACCTTGTTCGGTTTTCATGCCAATGCTGTCTTTATTAATAGCAACCAATAAAGAGACTCTGCCATCATCATGAATCTTCGGAATGACTTCGAGGCGTAGGTTGGCTTTACGGAACTGAATTTTATTTCCTCCATTTGAAGAGGAGGTTTGATAGGGTAGTTCAGTACCTTGTTCAATCGTGGCTTTCACCATATCGGCGGTCATAATGCGTGGATTGGATAGTATCTTGCCCTGCCCATCGCTTTCAAGGGCGCTTAATTCAAAATCGAGTAAGCGAGTGGCGTTTTTACTCAGTAGGGTTGCTGCCGCAGTAACTGGCTCAAATCCACTGAGGCCGCTAGCACCAAGCGGTAATCCTATTGCAAACGAACCCTGAGTTCGGCTATTCCCATCGAGCGAAGTTTCTGGATGAGAGCGCAAGCCCAGCTTGGCACCTAGATTACGCGCAAAGCGATGGTCTGCTTCCACAATCCTGGCTTCAATCAAAATTTGCCGAGGTGTGCCATGGTGCTCGCCACCAAAAGGTAATGCGGAGTCATCACGACGTTGTTTTTGGAAAGCTGTGATTTCCTGGTGTGGTGCAACCCAGTAGACACCCTGCTTGCGAATGAAGCGTAAGCCACGACTCGCTAAGATGGTTGATAAGGCAGTTTGCCATTGAACATCGACAAGCTGGACATTAATCGTTCCTTGAATGCTGGGACTTAATACAAAATGCGTATTACCCAGTTGACCCAATGCATGGAGCAAATCCACCAGCGGCATCTCTTTAGCTGAAATACTAATCGGTGTATTTGGTAACGCACTGTTGATGGTTGGATGATATGCAAATGCACTTTGAGCGCCCAATAAAAGCCAAATCCAAATGCTCTGAAATACCTTACGTATCATGGTGAAGTTATCACTACTTGCTTTCCTCCGGGGCCTTGTAAGATGGCTTGAGAGTGATCAAAGTGGGTGATCTTCCAGGCGGGTTTTGCGAATTCATCATGGGTGAAGACCCGACTTTGTTGGCCATCATGGAGCATCACGAATGACCCACCCTTATTTTTTCCCACACCAAGGTGACGCCATTTTTTTAAATCAACTTCATCGGGATCGGGACTTGCTAGGCGCTTAATTTCTTTAGTCGGGATAGACTGACTTTTTTGAGCCGCTTCTAGAAGTTCCATCATCTGCGAAAAGTTTTCTTCTGTCTGCTCATAAAGATCATCGATCTGACCCTGAATGACTGTTAATTCTCGCTTCATCGAAGCTTGATTTGATCCATCGTGACTCCGTTGAGCGATCTCCTGAACTTGAGTGATTAGATAGGCCAACGCCAGAAGAACCACAATAAAACCAAGGGCAAGAACAAGCGCCCCAGAGTGAGGGGATGCGCGATAGGACTCTTTGAGGGCGCTAAGGCCCGACCACGTTTGCCCTAATTGGGTCGACCCTGGAGTCTGGCGTTTACTTTGTAAATGATTGGCTTGAGTCTCATGCTCCAAAATGGCAGGATCATTACCTAAGCTTTGGAGTGTTTCGTCAAAATCTTCCCGTTTGATATTGCGATAGACCATGGCCTATTGTGTTGCTAGCCACTGGGTATTAAAAGCGGTAAACCCGGATTAATTGATCAGTAATTCTTGCAAATGCTGTAGGACCATATAATTTAAGGATGTCTAATCCTCCCAGCAAAAAACCACCTTTTCAACGGGGCTCTGGTAGTCGTTTTACTGAAAAGTCAAACGCTAGCCCACTGATTAAAGCGTTATTGATCTTGATGGTGGTGGTTGGCTTGTTATTTGCCATGTTGGTAGCGTACGCATTCATTATTGCCAAGCCAAATTTACCGAACATTTCAGCGCTGGTTGAGTACAACCCGAAAGAGCCGCTACGGATTTATACCGCCGATAAGGTGTTGATTGGAGAATTTGGGGAAGAACGACGAAATGTCGTACCTTTGAATGAAATCCCAGTTCATCTCAAGTACGCAGTGATTGCAATTGAGGACGATCGTTTTTACAGTCATGGTGGTGTTGATTATTGGGGTGTTTTGCGAGCCGCTCTAGCAAACTTGCGAGGAAGCCTTTCGCAAGGAGCATCAACGATTACGATGCAAGTGGCACGTAATTTTTTCTTGACCAATGAGAAGACTTTCAGTCGTAAGCTTTATGAAGTGTTGCTGGCATGGGAAATCGAGGCCCAATTAACCAAAGATAAGATTCTTGAGATATACATGAATCAAATTTATTTGGGTCAACGTGCATATGGATTTGCCAGTGCTTCCAAAATTTACTTTGGCAAAGAACTCAAAGACATTAGTATCGCGGAGGCTGCAATGTTAGCGGGCTTACCGAAGGCGCCTTCGGCCTATAACCCGGTTAATAACTATAAACGCGCCAAGATTCGTCAAGAATATATTTTGCAGCGCATGCGTGACCTTTCTTACATTACGCCAGCTAACTATGAAAAAGCGATGGCCGAATCCATCAAGATACGCGGTCTTGGAAAAGAGTTTGATACTCGCGCTGATTTTGTTGCTGAGATGGCTAGACAACTGCTCTTCGCTCAGTACGGCGATATTGTTTATTCGCAGGGTATCAATGTTTACACCACAGTCTTAAAAGCGGACCAAGATGCAGCATACGCCGCAGTTCGTAAAGGTATTTTTGACTATGATTTAAGACATGCGTATCGCGGCCCAGAGGGCTTCATTGAGTTACCTGAAGACCCGCTAAAGCGCCAGCGAGCGATTGATGACGCTTTACTTGATTATCCAGCGCTCGACGAGTTGCAATCCGGGGTTGTATTGGAAGCTAGCCCCAGGGAGTTAAAGGTCATGATTGCGACCGGGGAGCAAATTACGATTAAAGGCGATGCGTTAAAGCTTGCAAGTTCATCTTTATCAGAATCAGCGCAGCCCAAACGGCGTATTCGTCCGGGTGCGGTTGTTCGACTCCTTAATGATGATGGGGTTTGGAAGCTGGCCCAATTGCCACAGGTTGAAGCTGCGTTTGTAGCCCTTGATCCAAATGATGGGGCAATCTTAGCGTTGGTCGGCGGTTTTGATTTTCGTCGCAATAAATTTAATCACGTGACTCAAGCGTTTCGCCAACCTGGCTCAGCCTTTAAGCCTTTTGTTTATGCAGCGGCTCTTGAAAAGGGCATAAGTCCTTCAACCATGGTGAATGACGCGCCATTGTCGATTGGGGCATTGGAGACCGGTAGCCAAGTGTGGCAACCCAAGAACTACGATGGGAAGTTTGACGGCATGATGCGTTTACGAACCGCCTTGGCAAAGTCTAAAAATTTAGTGTCGGTTCGGGTGATTCGGAAAATAGGTCCGTCTTATACCCAGGAATTTATTCAACGATTTGGGTTTGAGCCTGAAAAGCATCCACCTTATCTCACCATGGCTCTTGGCGCAGGATCTGTCACGCCATTGCAAATGGCTAGCGCTTACAGCGTATTCGCTAACGGGGGTTATTTCGTAAATCCCTATTTAATTGACAAAGTCACTGATGCAAAAGGTCAAATCCTTTTTCAGGCTGATCCAGTCCGGGTTGGAAAAAATGCGCTACGGGTATTGGATGAGCGAACCACTTTTGTGATGGACAGTATGTTGCAAGAAATTACGAAGACCGGTACAGCGGCGCGCGCAAGACCTGCTTTAGGACGCAACGATATTGCTGGAAAAACGGGTACAACGAATGATTCACACGATGCTTGGTTTGCTGGATACAACCCCCGAGTTTCGGCAGTCGCATGGATCGGTTTTGATAACCCCAAAAGCTTGGGCGATCGCGAGACAGGTGGAGGCTTGGCATTACCCGTTTGGATTAACTTTATGTCGGTTGCTTTACGAGGCGTCCCTGAGATAAATCGCGCGCCTCCGCCAGGGGTTTCTGAATACGATGGCGATTGGATCATTCCAGAGTTCGCCCCCTTGGGCGGCGTTCGTCAACTTAATTAAGTAAAGATGGCTCGTAAAGCGCGCTTGGTCATTGTTGGACAAGCGATGCATCTTTTAGTTCGTGGTCACAACCGTCAAATTATTTTCAACGACGACGCGGACTGCCGAATTTATTTGGATTGGTTGCGCGATGCTGCTAAAGAGTTTGGATGCGGCGTTCATGCATTTGCCTTAATGCCTAATCATGCGCATTTATTGGTGACCCCTCGTTTTGACTATTCCTTATCCAAAACGATGCAATCATTAGGGCGTCGCTACGCGCAATACATCAATCAACGACAGGGTACCTCAGGCACGATTTGGGAGGGGCGCTTTTGTTCTTCTCTCATTGATCCTAGCTATGCTTTACAAGTGCAGCGCTATATTGAGCTCAACCCTGTACGAGCCGGACTTGAATCTCGCGCCGAAGACTGTAAGAGCACCAGCTATCAAAGCCATATTGGTGGCAAGGGGGAGCCCTGGCTAACTGATCATCCGAACTTTTGGGCCTTAGGAAACACGCCCTTTGAGAGGCAGCTAGCTTGGGAGGCATTTGTCAGAGAGGGCGCACCGCATCATGAGGATCGGGCCATTACCGAGCATTTAATCCGCTCAAGACCTTGGGTAAGTCTGGAATTTATCCAGCAAAATCCTAAATGGAGTCTAGACCGGTGGCAGCTGAATCCACGGGGGCGACCTAAAAAATCTTAAGTCTGTCCCTATTTAGTAAGATGGATTTTTACTTCCCAGCAATTAAACGGGACAGAGTCATTAAATATCTATTGCATCCCTAAGTGGAATCCCCTATATTTACCCTCCCGGCCAATAGATAACGCAATTCATGGGGATTGCATGCCGTATGACCAATTTGGATTAAATATGAATCATCTCGAGTTACGTCCATCCGCCCAAGGTCTTTATGACCCCCAAAACGAACACGATGCCTGCGGCGTCGGCTTTGTGGCTCACATTAAGGGTAAAAAAACCCACGACATCATTACTCAGGGATTAAAGATCCTTGAAAATCTCGATCATCGTGGCGCCGTAGGCGCAGATCCGCTTATGGGCGACGGTGCTGGAATATTGATACAGATCCCAGACGAGCTCTACCGTAGCGAAATGAAAAAGCAAGGGGTGGACTTACCACCCGTTGGTGAATACGGCGTTGGAATGATCTTTTTGCCAAAAGAAAATGCTTCACGACTTGCATGTGAACAAGAGTTAGAGCGCACTGTACGGCAGGAGGGACAAATTGTTTTAGGTTGGAGGGATGTGCCAATCGATCGCGCGATGCCGATGTCGCCGACTGTGAAAAAAACCGAACCAATTATTCGTCAAATTTTTATCGGACGTGGCCGTGACATCATGACCACCGACGCATTAGAGCGCAAGCTTTATGTAATTCGTAAAACGGCAAGTCATGCGATTCAAGACTTGCATCTGAAACACGGTAAAGAATACTTTGTAGCATCGATGTCTGCCCGCACAGTAGTCTATAAAGGCCTCTTGCTGGCCAGTCAGGTGGGTGCATATTACTGCGATCTTAAAGATTCGAAAGCAGTATCCGCGCTCGCATTAGTACACCAACGCTTCTCCACGAATACATTCCCTGCGTGGGAGCTGGCCCATCCTTATCGCTTACTTGCCCATAATGGCGAGATTAATACGGTCAAGGGCAACGTGAACTGGATTAATGCGCGCACAGGTGCAATTAGTTCACCTGTATTGGGTGATGATCTGCAAAAGTTGTGGCCCCTGATTTATCCAGGCCAATCGGATACTGCCTCGTTTGACAACTGCCTTGAGCTCTTAGTGATGGCCGGTTACCCGCTTGCACAAGCCATGATGATGATGATTCCTGAAGCGTGGGAACAGCATACCCTCATGGATGAAAATCGCCGTGCCTTTTATGAATACCATGCCGCCATGATGGAGCCATGGGATGGCCCCGCTGCGATGGCCTTTACCGATGGGCGTCAAATTGGCGCCACCCTGGATCGCAATGGCTTAAGACCTGCGCGCTATTACGTTACCGATGATGATTTGGTCATCATGGCGTCTGAAGCTGGCGTGTTGCCGATTCCAGAAAATAAGATTGTGCAAAAGTGGCGTTTACAGCCTGGCAAGATGTTCATGATCGACATGGATCAAGGCCGCATCATTGATGATGTGGAGTTAAAGAACTCGGTCTCTAAAGCCAAGCCCTATAAGAGCTGGATTGATGCGGTGCGCGTGAAGCTTGATGAGTTGGATGTCAGCAAAAAAGATACCCAAGATGATGCGAAACATATTCGTCCTGCCGCAAAGTTACTCGATCGTCAGCAAGCATTTGGATATAGCCAGGAAGATCTCAAATACCTGATGGCGCCAATGGCACAAAATGCGGAAGAAGCCATTGGTTCGATGGGTAACGACAGTCCGCTTGCCGTGTTATCCGATCGCAGCAAGTCGCTCTATAACTACTTTAAGCAATTATTTGCTCAGGTTACCAATCCTCCAATTGATCCGATTCGTGAGAACCTGGTCATGTCTTTGGTGTCGTTTGTTGGGCCAAAACCCAATTTATTAGATACCAACAATATCAATCCACCGATGCGCTTGGAGATCAGTCAGCCAGTTTTAGATTTGGATGACATGACCAAGGTACGCCATATTGAGCACTACACCGGTGGCAAGTTCCGTTCCCACGAATTGGATATTTGTTATCCAGTGGCATGGGGCAAGGAAGGCATTGAGGCGCGTTTGGCTTCCTTATGTGCTGAAGCAACCGATGCGGTGCGCAGTGGATTCAATATTTTGATTGTGAGTGATCGTCAGGTGGATCGGGAGCATATGGCGATTCCTGCATTGTTAGCAACCTCAGCCATTCATCAGCATTTGGTGGAGCGTGGTTTACGGACCAGCACTGGTTTGGTAGTCGAAACTGGTAGTGCTCGCGAGGTTCATCACTTTGCGCTACTCGCAGGCTATGGTGCCGAAGCCATTCATCCCTATTTGGCGATGGAGACCTTGGCTGAAATGGCTAAGGGACTCTCTGGTGATTTATCGCCAGAGAAAGCGATTAAGAATTTTGTGAAGGCCATTGGTAAGGGCTTACAAAAAGTGATGTCGAAGATGGGTATTTCAACTTATATGTCCTACACCGGATCGCAAATCTTTGAAGCCATCGGGCTTAATCACGAACTGATTGATAAGTACTTTAAAGGCACCTCTTCGAATGTTGGTGGTATTGGTGTGTTTGAGGTTGCAGAAGAAGCACTGCGGATGCATCACGCTGCATTTGGAGATGATCCCGTATTGGCTGATATGTTAGAAGCGGGCGGAGAGTATGCCTATCGCGTTCGTGGTGAAAAACATATGTGGACTCCGGATTCGATTGCCAAGTTACAGCATGCCACTCGCACGGGGCCAGAGAAGGGCTACCAAACTTATAAAGAGTACGCCAACCTGATTAATGATCAGAGTAAGCGTTTAATGACCTTACGTGGTTTATTTGAGTTCAAGATCGATCCCAATAAAGCAATATCACTGGATGAGGTCGAGCCTGCCAAGGAGATTGTGAAACGCTTTGCAACCGGTGCGATGTCCTTAGGTTCCATTTCCACCGAGGCCCATGCAACCTTAGCAATTGCGATGAATCGCATTGGTGGTAAATCCAATACGGGCGAGGGTGGTGAGGACCCGAATCGCTATGTTAATGAGCTCAAAGGTATTCCGATTAAAAAGGGTGAGACGCTGGCGAGTATTTTGGGCAAGGATGTCGTTGAAGCCGATATTCCCTTACAAGATGGTGATTCGTTGCGATCGAAGATTAAGCAAGTTGCCTCAGGACGTTTTGGTGTAACCACTGAATATTTACGTTCGGCCGATCAGATCCAAATCAAGATGGCCCAAGGTGCAAAGCCTGGCGAGGGCGGTCAGCTTCCCGGTGGTAAGGTCTCGGACTATATCGGACGCCTACGCTTCTCGGTGCCAGGCGTGGGTCTCATTTCACCACCACCGCATCACGATATTTATTCCATTGAGGATTTGGCACAACTGATTCATGACCTAAAGAATGTCAATCCACAAGCCGATATTTCAGTGAAGCTTGTCTCAGAGGTCGGCGTGGGCACAGTA
>Ga0214921_10001008_pt1 | contig 49164 bp, 81 predicted proteins | sample LL1505_MetaG_FD_177992 | JGI IMG/M metagenome (GOLD analysis project Ga0214921, IMG submission 177992) | Freshwater microbial communities from Lake Lanier, Atlanta, Georgia, United States - LL-1505 | ecosystem: Environmental > Aquatic > Freshwater > Lake | place: USA: Georgia | collected... | reverse complement strand
GAACAGCTTCATCTAGAGGAAGAACATAAACAGCTTTTAGAAGATGAACAAAATAACAGGGAATTAATTTCTAAATCCAAGAAGAATAAACTCTTTCGTTTTTCTATCTACTTCTTTATCTGCTTCTTTATTCTCGTTCTTCTCCGTTCCTGTAGTCTTTAGATCTCTTGAATCCAGGTTGACCGCTTATTAATGATTTCATCCATTACTATGTCATCATCCTTTGTAACATTCCTTCTCCCAGATGTTTTGATAACATTGATTACCTGCTTATAGATCTTATTCTGGGTAGCTTTAGATTTCTTTTCAAATTCCTTCCAGATAGATAATTTATTCATATTACTTGTTTTCGTGTTCTAGGATATATGAATGCTTCTCCCGCCAGATATGATCCCATTCCTCAGAGGCAAACGTATACTGAACATTCAAATCCTTAATCATCTGCTCTAGAACTTTCTTCTTTGTATCCCAATGAATGAGCTGATTGTTATACCCCTCAACTACCTTGTCGTATGTTTCATTTTTCATACCCTTATGATACTGGAATCTGAATTAAAGTGCAAGCCACTTTTCAATTGATTCCGTGTAACACCGGGCCTGAAACCCCCTTCCAAGCTTACTATCATACTCAAGACCTAGATCATTACAGATAGTTCCAAGAAGAGATAACCCGTAGATACCCTCACACTCCTCCACCACCTGACCATTGTTATCAAAGATTGTGGACTTATAATCAGACGTATCAGACTTAATCTTCTTAATAAACCTGGACTGAATACCTTCCGGAAAGTTATTAAGAATAGACGGCAACCACACCGTATGTCCATCATTCCCGATTGTCTCTAAAAGATCGGCAATAATTGGCTTCATTGTATCATTAAACCGAACGATTTCCTTTTTTGTAGTTTTAATTGTCATACCCTTATAGTATTGAAATTCTTTATGAACTACAAGCTTTTTCTGTCCTTTAGGAATAAATACTTCTATGCGTAATGATGATCATTTAATTTTTGAAAACTACTTTAAGAAGCTCCACGAGGCCTTTGAACATACTTGTAAGTACGCTGAAGAGGGATGTGATTGTGATGGGTGCCAGGAGTGTAAAGATAACCAAACAAAGTCTGAAGACAATGAAGCCACCGGTGATGACATCATGGCCAAAATTGAGCAAAAGAGGAAGGAAAGAAAGAACATCGGTTCTGTACGTTCTGAGGATGATGAAAAATCACACTGCTCTTACGCCCAAAAAGGATGTGATTGTAATGAGTGTGAAGAATGTGAGGCTAATCAATCAAAGTCTGAGGATGCTGAGACTTACAGTGTAGAAGAAAAGATTAAGATGGCCCTTCATGAAGTCGAAGGCTTTGGCTACACTGGTGATCATCTTGATTGTAAGGAAATGGCCAAACTCGTTGTCGGGGCCCCGGGTAACTGGGGTGATTCATACGGTCACGTAGTTCAGGCCTTAGAGCACGTACTCAGTGCTTATTACGAGAAGGGTCTTCAGGATTCCTAATTTATTTATGAATAAGGATACCGATCTTATTTTCGAAGCCTACGCTAGCCCATCTTCTAAGAACGTTAAAGACGGGAGAGGGCAGACGATTACAATCGGTGACTTTGTTTCTTTAATTGATGAACCTGAAGCCATTGGTGAGGTTCGTGAAGTGCTTCCTAATAACATTCTTGTTATCCAACATGATGGAGGTCACGAAGAGGTAAATGCCCTAGATGTTGAACTTAGACCGGAAACTGAGGAAGACGCCGAACAGGTAGTACTCGATGAGGATATTGATAACCTCTATACAATTATAGCTAATGCTCTAGATGTCCAGGACATTCCTAGTCAACTCGTAGATAACTACCTATCCGTTCGTTATAGTAAGGATAAGGGATATAAGATCTCAATTACTGAGGTCTAGGACTTGACGTTAAAACCTAGCTTTGGTTTATCCTCTTCTTTTTGTAGAAGCTGGGAATTAATAATGTATCCAGGATTATTAATATCCGTACCATCAATAACAATCACTCGATAGTCTCCGTGAAGTTCCCAGCCATCTTTTAGGTATTTGTTTACCTCGTCATTGAACTTCTTAAGATCTTTATCTTTATGTTGAATGAGCTTATACTGCATATTTTTATAATATATGATTATCATTTGACTTCAAGCCTCTTTCATATAATATTACCCTGTGATGGATATCTTGTATGGTGTATTAATTGGTATACCTTTTATTCTTTGCTTCTTCTTTTTGACCCTCATTACTATCACTATTCCTTATCAATGGAAAGGATTAAGTGATTGGTCGTTTTATTGGCTTGAACGAAGTGTAATGCTTTTTGTATACGGATGTTATGGCACTCTATTACTCCTTCTTATTAATAAACTATAATTAATCTTTATGAAGACTTATGAACTCAAACTCTTAAAGAAAGGAATTCTTCAAGAATTTCAATCTGATGTACTACAAATACCCTGGAAGATTCGTCGTCAGTTACTTGAACCAGTAGAAGAGCTCTATGAGGATGATCCTGAAGCTACTAAAGAAGATATTTATAGAGCGCTCTTTTATTATGTCTATGGTGATCCAACGAGCTATTTTGAGGATTCGCCAACAGCCCAAGTCTTTAAGAAACTTAAGGTCTATAGAGAGGAGTGGACAGGTATAGAGTTAGAATAAATAATTTGTATGCTTCCGTTTAAAAAGTTTGTTTCTGAAAAGTATAATGTTTTATATAAGAAAGAGAATGATAGAGACTATGCACAAATGTCTGTATCAGATAGTCAGTTCAATCAAGCGTTTAGATATCTTCAGGTAAATGAAGAAGTGGTTGAAGAGGCGCGTAAGCATATCAAATCTCTTGGATTGGGTGATATGTCTGTGAAGCAGATTATAAGCACAGTACTACAACATGATAACCCGGGTAATTTTTTTAATGCTCTACAAAATAAGATGACATCTGATGAGTTCTTTGGTAGCGGTAATATTGTAGAAGCTATTGCAAAGAGATATAATATTGATAGAGAGTTAATAGTCAATCTCTTAAACTATCAGGCGGCAACACAGCCTGTAACAGGTAAGGGTGAAGCGATAGTTCTTCTCTTTGTACAAGGTGCAAAAAAAGGCAAGACAGGTGATGTTGTTGTAAATGATGGTATTGTCTATGAGATTAAGGGATCGGATGCAAGACTGCGCGGTCAAAAAGGCTTCGGTACTGTTACATCAGCTATAGTTTCATTTAAAAACGGACTCAACGCTCTCGCTAAAAAAGCTAATATTAAACTCGCTGATTCTCTAAGCTTTACCATTGGTAAGAAAGACCTAGGTGCGATTAATTTTTACGCACCTCAACTTATTGCATCAGGTAAGGTGACCAAAGAGGATATTGTAAAGGTCTATGCAAAAGGTTTTAAAGAGTTATATCAAAGTGCATCTGATGAAGTACTTACAGATTGGTTGAGAGGAAGTCTTACAGATGAAGGTACCGTAGTGATCGGAGGCACAGATACTAATTCATTCTACAAGAATTACTTTATATTTGCCCTTCGCTATTATGCTTCTATGGAGGAGTTTGCATATATAGCACTATTAAATACTACGAAGAAGCCAATTGGTGATGTGACGTATCTCAGTAGAAGCGCTATTCTTGGAGATGATGAGAGTCAAATTCTCTCGCGTATTCAGCCAGATGGTGCACCATCTCTTACTGCAGGAGCAGGAGCTCAGGGTGCGTTCTTCGCTATTAAGCCTGCTTAACGAAGTACTTTAAGACCTTCTCCGGACATTGAATAATTAGTGGCTAGAAAGTCTAGCTGAGTAGCACTCATGTGGGCCATATCACGAAGTGTCTTTATCTTGGTGAGCTTCTTAGCGTGAGATGCTTCTACCATTTGAGAAAGATATTTAATTTTTTCACCGCGATCGGTCGCTGCCCAAACCTTATCAACGTACTCCTGTAGATTTATCATACCACAATAGTAATTTAAATCCTACCCGAACGCAAGCCTTCTTTCTCTGTGGTTACAAATCTATATGTTATAGCATCCCTGAGAGAGCCGCCATACATCATATGACATTTAATCATATCTTCAAGTATAGAAATAATCTCTTCATCCGTCCTTCCTACTCTTTTTAGGAGACCGATTAGCTTTGATATTTCTGCCTGATCCTCTGACATATTGTGCCAGAAGTATTTATTCTATTACTGCTTGGGAGGTTCTTGACCCGGTGATCCTTCTGTATTCCAATGATTGTAGTAATCAGAGGAGAGAGCTTCAAAGTGTGCGTAGTTTCCAATAAAAAAATAATCACGTAGCACTTGAACAAAGCCTATAGATAACCACAGCATAATGAAACCGGTAAGAAGGACAGGCCAGTATTTTCTATAAAGCCGATCAATCCAAATACGAATCCTCCTAAGTCTGAGCTCAATAGAGACAGAAATCGGGTACCAATATTTCCGCTTTAGTTTATGATAGTTCATGCTAAAACCTCGTAAGCAATTTCAGATTTCATTCGATTAACTTGTTCTTTATACTCTTGAAGTTGCTCTTCAATTCGCTCTTGAACTTCCTCTAGCTCTTCTTGAGCTTCTGAAAGCATAGTTTGAACAGGATCTAAAGCATCATTAATATCTTGATGTTCAGAGAAGTCCAAAGCCCATGATATTCTCCAATCCAGATCTTCAATAAGCTTAAGGGCTTCACCGATCTGCTTAAGCTTGTGCCTTTTATGCTTTAGATTGTCAGCAATAGATTTTCTATTCATGATTTCTATATGATATAGAGATTAGAAAGAACAGGCAATATTATTCTTCTTTGTCATTATCTTCTGGAAACCGCTCCATCTGCTCAATGATATCCTCAAGCTTATCACAATAATAATCAAAATTTATAACAATAATATTAAACTCCAAGTTAAGCCAAGATATAATAAGAGTTAAAATTCTTGATTTACCTTTTCCTACCCAGGTAAAAACAATACTAGGAATAAGAACAATTGAACGTTCTTTATTATATCTAAGGTCAAGAAGATCAATCAAACAAATGTTGATCATAAACCAACCTAGAAGGAAATCAAAGCCGATCATCTTAGAACTTGCTAAGAACCCAGAGTGTTACAATAGTTGTAAATACCGTCAGGGATACAATAAAGCCTAGAGCAATAAAGTAATAGAATGCAATGATCCAATTACTAGGGTGTTTGTCTTTCATATTAAAAAGGAGGCTGATTATCCCTGTACTTTATTCTCCAAATCCAATATGGAAATGGAGTTCTGTACCAAAGACATTCTAGCTTAAACTTGAGACTATTTTGCTTTCTCTCTGATTCTGCTAAATGCATTCCTGTCTCAATATGCCAACAGATGATGTGATGCAGAGCCTTTTTAGGGTCCTTTGCCCATTCCTCTGTATAGATTCCAATGGACATGAGCTCTTCAATGATTGCTTCTTTCCAGATGTTCTTAGCCATATATAGAGTCTAGAGTCAAAAGATAGTTAATTCAAGCATTATCTTTCCAACTCTCTCTTTCTTCGAAGTCTTCTTTATTTGCCCAACCTTCTGTAAAAAGATAATCTGTTAATGCTTCAACTTCACCTTCTTTAGGCTTTTTATCATCCTCTCGACGAACACCAACTCCATTTTCATCTAGAATGAAAAGATACTTGATACCTTTAAAGGTAATCTTATGAATATTTTGATTATTGGATATGAATTTACGCATAATCAGCTTCCCCAAATGATCTCAAAGAACCGAACACCACAACTATCGGGCTCTAATTCTTGAAAGCCTTCTAAAAATAAGCATGCTGTTGATTGGTCCTCAGGATCGATAAGTTGACGGTTAGCTTCGCAGATTATTTCGCTCCAACGAGGACTTGGCATAATCTCACTATTGACCTGATGATCGGCAATGCGCCAGTAGTTGGAGAAAAATACACAATTACCTTCAAAGACTGGCTCATCTGACCAGATGTCTGGATGCTTTACAACCCAATCACCTTTAATAGGACAACCATAAGCACTCTCAAACATCGAAAATTCAAGACCAACTCTACCAAGCTTACTTCTATGCTTACACATTGCTTTAGCAGCTTCCTGCAAGGAATTAAAAGAGCTGGTTGCGGTTAGGTCAAGCAGTGGTGATTCTGGTTTTGTTCTCATTATTCTTTCATAATATATAAAATTTTATGAACCTGCAAGAAAAAAAAAGGTCTCCAGGTACTGTATCTTCTGCAATGAATGATCACACAACTCGTAGTATGTATACGAAAAGAGTACCTGGAGACATAAATATATATGCAATGAATGAAGATTTAACAACACAAAAACTGTCTAAAAAAGAAAAACAGCGTCTAGCTAATAGGCAGAGTTATCAACGTAATCGAGAAAAACGAATTAAAGCATGTATGGAAACATACATGAAGAAAAGAGAACAATTACTACCTTTAAGAAGAGATTATAATAAAAATTATTATAATAACAACAAGGAACAAATTTTAATTGATGTTAAGGAATATTATCTTAATAATAGAGAAGAGAAGAAAACTAAAAGTCGTTTATATTATAAACATAATAGAGAGCGCATCTTACAATATAATAGATCCTGGACAAAGCAGAGATTAAAAATAGATCAAAAATATAAGCTTGAGTGTAGATTGCGCAATAGAATGTATCACGTCTTTAAGCATTTAGGTTTAAGAAAAAGTGAAAGTACGTTGCAACTACTTGGGTGTAGTGTAGAGGAAGCGCGCTTACATATTGAAAAATTATGGCAGCCTGGAATGTCATGGGAAAATTATAATTTACATACCTGGCATATTGATCATATCAGACCTATCAATACGTTCGATTTAACAGACGTAAATCAGCAAAAACAGTGCTTTCATTATACTAATCTTCGACCTCTATGGGCTAAAGAAAATTGGTCTAGACCTAAAAATGGTTCAGATGTAATAGATTAACTCAGCTTTTCCTCATGCTCGTTAATATAATGCTGCCTCTCCCTCCAGACATCATCCCATTCACTGCATGCTGCATGATGCTGATCGACTAGATTCTTAATCATCTCGTCTAGAACCTTCTTTCGAGCATCCCAACGAAGGAGCTGATTGTTATAACCTGTTACAATAATTTCGTAGTCATTATTTTTCATACGATTATTATGGCTAGATAAAAAGGAAGTAGCAAGCTCTATTGCGGCATTGGTGGACTGATAACAAAGATTCTACCGAGAACTGGATCATAGGCCATAGCACTATCAGATTCTTCTGGGTCAGCTTTGAAGTCCCAGAACTGATAAATGCACTGATCGATAGCTTCATTATGCCTGACAGCATGCTTGTATGATACATCATCCCAATTTTTAGCATCATCCATCTTAATAGAGATCTTTCGACCCTCTAAGATGTTAATGACTTCATCGTTTGTCCATAAATCACGTTTTAACATTTTTGAATACTGTTGATATTAATCTTTCGAGCGTTCTGATATCGCTCATTATAATCGCTAATACAAATACCACCAGGCCATTCCATGATCTCATCATCCTTCATACCCTTATCATCAACGTGACGAACCCACTTAACAGGTTCAACCTTCTCAAAGGCATTACGAAGCCTGGCATCTAGCATCTTGATAGGCTTCATCCAAGAAGGCTCTTTCTCAAGGATACCTGTATAATAAGGCTTGTACCAGTAGACATAATCGTAAACCCTCTCCTGCTTACCCTCAATGTTGAGGACTTCGAATGCTTTAGTACCCTTAAGGCGATAGATGTACGCACCCATTTTTAATCTCTATAAGGGATTTTAGCGTTCTTAAGAACCTCCAGGAGCTCGTGAAGAACGTTCTTATTAGCATTAACAATCTCTTTCAGATTATTGATCTCCTGATATAGCGCTTCGATCTCTGCTGCAACAGCAGGGCTTATAAGAGCACCCTCATGTGTTTTAATTTTCATACTCCTATTATGGCTAAGAGAAAAGGAACCGGCAATAGAATTCTATGGTCGAACCCAAAGCAATGGACTACCTTCACTATCAACATCTGAAAGATAGAGATCATCAACAATAATTTGTACCTTTTCATTCTTAATAGGTTCAACAAACTCTTCCTTGGCAAGCTCGGACATTTTTCTGGCAATAGAGATTCTATTATCCTCTTCACTTACTTCAATTATCTGATTAATGTCAACCTTAAACGTTACCGTTGCTTTAGCTCGAATTGTTCGCATAGAAAGTAGTATAGAGAATACTTAACTTAAAGCAAGCTAATACATTAAATAATGATATGAGAGACGACTATAAGATCTTAGCTGAAGCTTACACAAGCATTTACAATCAACCTGAGCAAATTAGCATTGAAGATGGTGATCTTATGCTTGATATCGTTTCAAAGATTACTTCAAGCTTTACTCTCTTTTCAGCTGCTTACAATCCTATCCAGGAGAATACAGTAAAGTTTATTGCTTACAAGTGGTATGAAGGTAAGATTAACAAGACCCTTCTTGAGCGTTCATTAAATCGTGCACGCACTCAAAACAATAAAGCCGTTGATACGTTCCTTGAATATATCATGACAGGTCTTTATGACAACGAGCTTAAGAGCTTTGTTGGTGAAAACATTCTTCCTTCATTAGGTCTTGTTGAAGAGAAGACAAAGAAGGAAAAGCAAAAGGAAGTCGGTAAGACAATCTCAAAAGAAGTTAAGAAAGGCCATCCTCAAAAACAAGCCGTAGCGATTGCCTTGACAAAGGCTGGTATTAAGAAGAAAAAGAAGTAGGCTTTAAAATAAGCTTTCTAAAAGCTCTTCCCAAGCTTCCTCAAGAACATCGATATCCGGAGTCAAAGACTCACCGTCATCATCTACTTCTGTAGCTTCGATAGCCACATTATCTAATATGATCTCTTTTTGATCTTCTAGAGCTAATTGAATTTGATCAATGAGTATCAATTTGAGTTTCTTTTTGGTCATATTATTATATAATGTTCTTGAGCACTAATTTTGAAAATCTGTCCTATTATTCCATCCCCTTCCCCAACTATAGTTGATCATACATTGATCAATATAGTGAACTTTTGACTTTAAGGATTGATCAGCAGGAATATATTCAACCCGATCTATTGGCTTTCCCAACGGTTTAATACATCCTAGATCCTCATTAACAAAGCTATTAACAGTTACTATACGATCATTACCTGGAACAGTAAAGCATCCGGAAAGAGCTAGAGTTGATAACATTAAGAGAAAAGAATAAAATAATCTCATGGGTATAAACTCCTACGTTTCTATTATTGTAGCTGTAACTATAATTCTAGCACTTATCACACTTCATAATTACTTCAATGGTGAGGATTAATTAAAATCCTCTTCCTCGTAATCCCCGGCGTATATTTCTGTTTCCTTTACCTGATTCCACTGACTGTCGGATACAACTGGCCCAAGACAGAACTCTACAATATCCTTAAGCTCTTTACCGTTACGAGCATCATAGAAGTCGCTACCCCTGTTGTGCTTCTCGTGAATAATATCCGCACTATCCGTTTCAGGAGAGAATTCTACAATTACCTTACCTCTACCAGGGACTGCGACATCCCAGATTTCAATAGAGGATCCAGGAACGTTACCAACTTTTGAAAGATACTCCTTCAAATATTCTTTAATTGTCATTTAATGTATTGTGTTTAGTGTTATGTGTGTTTAATGTTGAGATGTTCATAGTAATTTAATCTCAAGAAGAATGCAAGCCAGAATTTACCACTTTTTAAGAAAATCTTTTTCTTTCTCAAGAGGATCATTGTTCGGTGTAAGAATACGGTTACATATGTCTTTAGCTCTTTCAGGATCTTTCTGCATTTGCTCATACGTTTCTATACTCATCATAATTTTAGGAGAAGATTGTGGTAGATCTTGATCCTGTTCTTTCATTGCCTCTAGAGCACTATGTATAAGTTCCTCCTTATTCACGTTTTAGATAACTTTGGTGGTTCTCAGTATGTTTAATCTTCTTGGCTAAAATTGCTAGGATCTCGGCAACTTCTAGATTTGTAATAACTTTTAAAATAGCTCTCTCCATCTTGAGTACTTTTGTTTCAGATAACTCGGGGTGCAAAGCGTGAACGCATTCATGAATAATAGATTGAACGAGATCTTTTCGAAAGTCAAGCTCTATATGATCACCTTTAAAAAATCCTGTCGTACGACCATAGATCCGTTTAAACTGAAAAAACTCCGGAGGCTTTGATTTCATAAAAGCAATAATATTCTGTATAATATGTTGCATAATCAGCCTGACCTCTTAATTATTTAGTACACATGAAGATCGTAATCGAAACATCACTTAAGAATGACAAGAACAACGAGACTGATACCTTTTCAGCTATCCTTGATATGGATGAATTGGCTGTTATCGTAAAGAACCATGGCCTTGATGGCGGTAATAAGGCTCTTGATGGCTTTGTTCAAAAGTACACCGCTCAGCTCAAGGAGAAGTTCGGTAAGTACGTCAATAAGTAAGAGTTTGAACTGATACTAATACTATATCAAATACATTGATATTTGATATTAAGATATAAATAATCTTAATGGCTAACGTATCAGTTATTAAACTTAAAGTCCGTAGAGGTACGGACGCCCAGCGTCAACTAGTTACCCTCGATCAGGGTGAAATCGGTTATACAACAGACTCTAAGCGCTTATTCGTAGGCGATGGATCAACAGCCGGGGGAATTAGTGCGGGTATTAAGTTCTATACAAGTACATTAGGTATTACCGGTAATGATAGCAATCTTGCTACTATTCAAACTGGTGATATTGTCTTTGATGGTCCTCGTGGAATCTTTTATATTCTCTCCGGTGGTAGCTACAACACTTACGCTTCCTACCGACCTGTTCAACAGATAAACAGTAATTACACGTTTGCTGGACCTTATAAATATTCAACAGCTAACGGCTCTGTTGTACCAATAAGCGCTGCTAGCACCACTTCCTCCGGTGTCTACAGTACAATTGCTGGTGGTTCACAGAACTGTACATTTGCAAATGGATCATATAGTTTTATTGGCGGTGGTACAGCTAACTGGACTTTAAGTTCTTGTAGCGGAATCGGCGCTGGTACACAAAATAAAAATTGCGGTATAGGATCGTTTATTGGTGGTGGGTGTTTTAATACTATAAACTGCTGTAGTTCGTTCATTGGTGGTGGGTGTAATAATAAGACATTTGAAGTAGCTAACGCTGTAGTCGCTGGAAACGTTAATTGCACGTTATCAGCCTTTTCTTTCATAGGATCTGGTTGTAAGAATACCACAGCATGCATGTATTCAAATATTGTCGGTGGCTTTTGTAACTGCACAGGTTTGAGTTATAGCAATGTAGTTGGCGGTCAATGCAACTGTAGTTTAGGCTGTACATCCAGTGTTGTTGGTGGAGCTTGTAACACAACAAACAGTACTTACAGTAGTATTGTCGGCGGATGCTGTAATGTAACATCCGGATGCATGTCAACAATATTTGGCGGATTCAGTAGCTTAAACACAGGCTGTTATTCCTATATTGGAAACGGTGTTTGTAATACAATTTCAGGTAACTATGGTGTCGTTGTTGGTGGGTTTAAAAACTGTGTAGCCGGTAATTGTAACACTATTTTAGGCGGCGCGCAGAATAATATAGCATCAGGTAATTGCTCATCTATCGTGGGTGGTTATGGTAATACGATCGTCTCTTCAAATATCTTTATTCTTGGATCTAGCTTAAGTGCATCTCAAACAAATTATACTTACGTCAATAATATTAGCTCCCAGGGTAGAGTATTTGGCAATACATACGCTGTTGGTACAACCGCCTCCGGAGCTATAGGATCATTTGTTTCAAAGATGCCGGTCTATAACGCAGCCGGTGTCTGTATTGGTAATATACCAATTTACGTCTAAACGAACTTATCTAACTTGTATTAAGAATCCGTGATCAGATAGCTTGGAAAATCCTGCTTGACCGTAGACTATAATATCCGTAAATCCGGTACCTGATAAGCCGTAAACATTCACCGTAATATGGTTTTTATCAATTACTTGAAAATAAGGGTAATTATATCCTGATATAACAGGGAATATTGAAGAGACCAAAGCATTTGTTGTGAAGTTATTAATAGCGGTAAGAGATCCTGGAATCCTTACTGTACTAGAGCTCAAATAAACATTTGTTGATTTATCCATTATATAACCTGGAATATTAACAAAAGCAGTAATTGCTGACGTGGTGGTAATGTAAGTAAAGCTCATGTATTACTATAGTATTTAGGTGATAGGCTATCAATAAAAGAACTCGAATTCTTGTGATTTATACGTAAATAATGACGTGGAACAAGATCCGTTTATAAACTTTCTATCTAATCTTACCGAGAAGATTAGAGTAGAGAAAGAGCATAAAGCTCTTATGGAGAAGATAAACTCAAATACTGAGATACCTTCAGTTCTGCCTTTAGAAGAAACATTATTGAATCTACAAGAGAAAATTAATCAGCAAGTTCAGGCCCACCTTCAAGAAACAACGCCAGTTAATGAGACTATACCAGAGATTGTTATAGATAAAACACCATTGGTTGTCGAAGAAAAGAATTTTGAAGATTTTGTTGATAAGCTTAAGAATATTCTTACAACCCCAAGACAGGAAGTATTGGTACCTAATGTTATGCAGGAAGAGGCTCCTGTAGAAGAAGAGCCTATAAAAGAGCTGGAGCCAGTAGTTAATCCATATGTTCAAGAATTACAAAAACAATCTGTTGAAAAGACACCGGAATCAAGCAAATATATTAATGACCTTGATAAACTTACTACAAAAGTTGTCAATGAAAAGCAACCTGAAAAAATAGAGGATGTAAAAAAACTAATTGAAGAATATGTAACAAAATATGCTAGAAGAATTTTAGATCTCGGTGGTGGTGGAGGGTCGGTAGCCCAGCAATTTGCTAACGGTGGTACAATGAATGGTAATCTTAACGTTACCGGACAATATCTATCTGGCGGAGTTGATCTCGCTACTGTTATTTTAAGCGACTTTAGTACAGGAAATATTGCGTTTAGCGGTAATCAAATTTATACGACAAATGGAAGACCTATATTATTAACTGATACATCTGTTACTAGTCTTACAGCTAGTAATATTACAGCAAATAATAGCGTAAAGTCAAATAGCTTTTATACCAGTGGCTTAATTCTAAGCGGTTATAATATTAATGCCGATCCTGCATATCCATCATATCCGATGATTATAGGTGGTAATAGTCTTCCGGGTGTCAGTTTCTTATGCCCGGTAAATGTGCCAGGTACTAGCTATTTTGATACACTGAATGTTACCAATTTAAATGTAATTAGCGCGACAACGACTAATACAACAACCTTAACAAGCTTTACCGTTGGTATCAATTCTCTAGTACCGGGATTATTCAATCAGCAGCCACTAACAGTTTTAGCACAAGCTCTAGGATCTGTTTATAATGAAATTCAGAATTCATACGCCGGAGTCAGTGCAAGCTCAGATATAGCAATTTATAACGATACAAATATAAGCTACATCGACATGGGCATTAATAGCTCACTGTATAACGGTAATCTTTATTCACCTACATTTAACGTCGTCGGTGCTAATGATTCGTATATCTATAGCTATGCCGGAAATCTCGGAATTGGTACAGCTATAAATAACAACTTACTATTCTTTACCGGCGGCACAACAACTGAGAATCAAAGAATGGTTATTAATTCTTCTGGTAATGTTGGTATTGGTACAAGTAATCCAACCCAGACATTAAGTGTTTCGGGTAACATAAACGCAACAGGAATTGTTTATGATGGGGTATCGAATTCAAATGTCTGGAATACAACATATAATTATGTTTCTAGTAACTTTACAGCTACAGCTCCAAATTATTATGCTGTTGATACAACGACATCTGGAGTTACCGGGTTATTACCCTCATCACCAACTATCGGTAGGATTATAGGTTTCATAGATCCTTATTATTCTTGGGCCACAAAGAACTTTGTATTATCAGCAAACGTTAATATCGAAGGTCAAAATCAACCGATTGCAATGAATCTCGCCGGAATTGCACTTAAAGCACTCTATCTAGGTGGGTCTTACGGATGGAGATTGACGCAATAGTCTATAAATAAACAAAAGTATGATTCCCTTAACGTCGTTATTACAGCCTACTAGCAGCTATACGCTGAATCCTGTAACTTCATTAAGTGCTACTATTCTCAATCCTACAACCGCTGTCGTTGTTAGTACAAATAATAATACCCTATCCGTATCAGGTAGCTTTACAATAATCAATCCCGTTACCGCACTCAATATAACAAATACTGTAGCAGTTAGTACAACCCAAACTTTTCCCGTCTCTGTTGTCAATCCAACAACAACGATGAACGTAACTGTTACTAACCCGGGGTCTGCAGCTGCTTTTGTAACATACGCCGATGGGCCTCAGCTTGACGCCAATCATCGTCTGAGAGTAGTATTACCTCAACAGGGCTGGTGGTATGTGTCATCGGTTGATAAGGATGGAGATTTAAGATTAATTGAAACAGCAACACCCGGTGCTTCTAGTATCTTTGTTCAGAATATAGCATCTGTTACAATGACACCTGGTACAAGTTCAACAGGCTCGATAATCAGAGCATCAAGAAGAAGGTTTAAAGTTCGCCCTGGTGTATCGCATCAATGGTCAGGAACAGTTAATTTTGATGGACAGGATGATGGAACTATAAAGAGACTTGGATTGTTTACAAACTTTAATGGTATGTTCTTTGAGCTATCTGGAGCAGATCTTAATGTTGTTGTTCGCAGAAGATTAACTGATGGTACATTAGCCGAAGAAAGAGTAAACAGAAATAATTTCAATGGTGATAAGCTCGATGGAAATGGACCATCGGGTCAAAATTGGTCAACAGTTTTATCTGGTTCTATAACTGCTGGAACAAATAGATGGCCTGTTGCTATTGCTGGTGATGGAAATGTCTACAACACAGAGTTCACTTATTCTGGTAATGCTTTATCAGCTCTTAAGCCGGGTACAAAGGCTACTATCTTAGGTGTTACTCCTTCCGGTTATAATGGAACAGCTGCCATTGCTGCAATTAATACAGCAACAAATAAGTTAACAGCGACCTATACTATTGACCCTGATGTTTATAGCAGTGTTAGTAATGCTACTATAACCCATGATGGTTATCATAATGCTCACACCCTCTTCTTTGAATTTAATGGCGGGAGAACAGCAGTAACTCATTTCGGTATTAATGGATCAGCGGGTCCTACTTATCTTCATACTTTTGACTTCTCTAATACTCTTGGTCTTCAATACGAGAGTGCTCCCGCACTAATGGATAGAAAAGAGATTCTTAACTATAAAACATTATCTTATAACCCATCGATGACAATTGATGGGACAGCATTTGTTGTTGAAGCAGAGTCGGAATTAAACCCAGCATTTATTGCCTCTTATAATATAACTCCTATTACTCTTGCTGCTGGAAAAGATCAGCCTATTCTCGGACTTGGGTTAAGAGCTGGTGAACCGTACCAGAGATCTGATATGCAGATCCAGGAAATGAATGTTATAGATACGGCTAATTTATCAAATCAGAATAATACAACACAATCTGTTATTCAGTGGAAGCTATTGTTTAATCCAGGTCTTTCAGGTGTACCAGCTTCAAAAGATATTGGTAAATCATCTAGACAATGGGCATATACTACAACAACAGCTATTACTTCCCAGGGTATTGAGCTTATGTCTGGTTTCGCTACATCACAAGCACCAATTGATGTTAAGACTGCATTAAACTTCTTAAATCTCGGATCAAATATTAATTATACAGATGCAGATAAAGTTATTCTTACAGCAAGACTTGTTGCAGCTGGATCTAGTACATCAACTATCGTTGGGTCAATTAATGCTATCGAAGCCCTATAAGCTTATTTTTTTATACGTCGGCAAATACAAGCACCTCTACCTTCGGCAATAATTTGAGAGCGTGTCTTATAAACAGGACCAGGCTCGAGCTTTTTTTTATTTAAAAGCTGATTAACAATCTCTTTTATCGCGCGCATCATATACGATAAAACTATTTAGTGACATGTATCACCAATTTTTATCGTAAAGAAAACTTTTAGTTAAAAAAGTTTTAAGCGTTATAAACAATAACAGGACCACCAGCACTACAAGCAACTCCAGTGAACGGTCCGTAGATAATACCAACGGTTGACGCGATTGAGACACCGGTTATAGCACTAACAAAGCTGCCTGTAGCTGTAAGACTGTTGAAGGTTGCATTTGTGCCAAGAATCTGTAATGCACCAAATGTTCCATAGGCTGATTGACCGGCTGTAATTGTTGTAAAACCGCCCTGACCTAAGATAAAGTCACCGGAGTTTACGACGTAGTTAAGTGTCGCGAACTTAGGATATACGGTAACAGCTGTTAAGGACGGAGGCGGATTATTTGGTGTCCAGAAGCTACCAGAGAGGGGCTGGGTACCAAGCTTTTTATCAGAAGGAATATATGCCTGCGTATTATCTGGCCAAACAGGGGTAACAACGGTGGTTGAGATTGCTGGAAAACGTGTATCATTGTTAATTTCAACGTAAATAGCCTGTTCGTATTGCGCGCGATTCACAACACGTGAAGGGTTATACGAAGCATTAGAAATAGGAGTCTGCGGATCAGCCATAATATACAATTATTTAATGTTGAATAGTACTTTTTCGCATATAAAATAATTGTATGCCTGATAAAACTGACAAGTATATTGTATTTCATATTGATGGAGGAGCTGGTAAGAATGTTATTGCTACCGCTGTTTGCCGATCTATTAAAGCTGCTTACCCTGACCATAAACTTGTAGTGGTAACGGCTTGGCCGGAAATCTTTCTTCACAATCCAAATGTTTATAGAGTCTATAAGTTTGGTAATCTTCCATACTTTTATGATGATTACGTCAAGAACAAGGACTCAAAGATTTTAAGACTTGAGCCATATCATACTGAAGATTTTCTCTATCGTCGAAAGCATTTATGTGAGATTTGGTGTGATCTCTTTGGTATTAATACAACAGGCGAGAGGCCGGAGATCTTTCTTACCCAGCGAGAGCTCATGTTTATTGAACGGAAGCTTGAAAAGAATGGACCGGTTTTAATTGTACAATCTTCTGGAGGAGCTGATAATCAGCAACATCCATATAGCTGGGCTAGAGACCTCCCCCCTAGTATTGCCCAGGATGTTGTTAATTCTGTTAAGGATAATTTTAAGAAGATACTTCATATTAGAAGAGAGAATCAACCGGCTTTAGAAAACACATTCCATGTAACCGATAACCTAAGAAACCTATTCTGTTATGTTGCTTTAGCTGATAAGATTCTTGGAGTCGACTCACTTATCCAACATGTTGCTGCAGCTCTAGGTAAGCCTGCCACCGTTTGTTGGATTACTAATGATCCAAAGGTATTTGGATATGAATTACATACCAATATTATGGCCGATGGTCATAAGAACTTCAGTCATCAGATTGATCACTATCTTGATCAGGCGGATTGGATTGGTAATAATTTCTATCAATGTGATTACGCTGACCTTAATCAGATCTTTAATAGGGATCAGATTGTAGAGTCGTTATTAGGTTCAAAGAGTAAAGAATTACTATTTGATTTTAATGTAAATGACCATACAATTACAGTCTAATGATCTTCTTTAATTCTTCTATGCCTCGGTCGATGTCGACCTTGTTGCAATGTATTCTTAATCAGAACCCAGAGATTTGTGCTACACCTACTGATGGTGTATTGGAGTATCTTTACGGGGCTCGTGCTAATTATACGTCGACTCCAGAAGTTAAAGCAATTGATTCCGAGGTAGCTCAAAGATCTTGGCGTGGTTTTTGTTGGGGTGGTCTTGAAGGATATGCTAAGACATATACCGATAAGCCTAATATTTGTATTAAGACAAGAGGAGCTACTATTCATTATCCTTGGTTTCAAAAGTTTATGCCATATGATATGAAGTGTATTGTCATGGTAAGAAATATGAAGAGTATTATCTCTTCGATGGAAAAGCTTTTTAGAGCCAATCAAGAGAAGCATCAAGAAATTCAGAACCATTCACAGATGACAGGTACGGCTACAGCTAAACGTGTCGATCAATGGTTTGGTGGCCCTCCAGTTGGCCTAGCTTTAGAACGTCTTAATCAATGCTTCTTAGAAGGTACTAATAAGAACTTCTTATATATTAGAGCCGAAGATCTTACCAGCTACCCAGATCGTGAGATGAATAAGATCTACAATTATCTTAATCTTGGGCCATATAAGCATGATTTCGATAACGTTGAACAAACTGTTAAAGAAGATGATTCTATTTACGGTATATCTGATAGTCTTCATACTATTAGAAAATCTGTCCGCCCGCTGACTCCTGATTATGATAAGGTGTTAGGTCCACAAATCTGTGATTGGATTGATAATGTCCATCAGAATTATCAACGACTCTTTGGTTACATTAAGTAACATATCTATGCATATAGAATTAAATATTCTATATGATGGTAAAACGTATTAAAAAACAAATAGCTGCAGTACCATTTTATAGTAGCGTAAAAGCAAAATTAATACTCGCAGTTGCTGCTGCTGCTTTAACATCATTGACTAGTGAATTGTCTCGTTATACCTGTGAGCATTATACCTGGAAAGATATTACACAGATTCACTGGACAACAATTGTACTCGGTTCTATAGTACAAGCAGTTATTGCATGGCGAGCGTTTATTGACGGATCAGCTCAAAAACAAAGAGAACAAATATTAAATCCTACTACTCATTCGAATTCACATGACATTTAAAGAATATATTCATACTAAAAAAGGTAAAGCTGAACTTAAGAACTATCTCAAAAAACATCCCGAGGTAAAAAAGAAAATTAAAAGAATGAAGGATCGTGTTATTCTCCCTCAATCTAAACAATCACGACATATGGATTCAGGTAATATGGGAAGCACACAACAGCTCCCTGCAGCCACTTCAGGCAATCAACCGTCAATGAGTTGAAAAATATAAAATAGAGAATAAATCATTTATATGTCAACAAATACATCTGCTACCCTCACTGAACTCGTCGCTAACTTCGCCGCTGATGCTGAGAAGTTTTATAATGGTAATAATGCTGCCGGAGCCCGTGCTCGTAAGACACTTCAGGAGATTATTAAGTATGGTCGTTCTGAGCGAAAGAACATCCAAGAAACAAAGAACGCTAGAAAGGCTACTAAGGCCTAATCTTCGTTATATTCAACAAATCCCTCACCAATTAAATAATTGGTGAGCTTAGAGAGGACGTCTTCTTCGACGTCCTCTTCTATTTCAGCATACTCTACGAATACTGTTGTATCCTTCCCTTGTTTGAGTACATCAACAATATATTCTATACCCTGAAAGACTATATTAAAGGATGAAAATCCTTTTTTCATTTAAACTGCTCTACGAAGAAGCTGAATAGCCTTAGATGCTGAAAATATGTTTAGATAAAACTGCTTACCATCTTTTTCATAAATGGTTCCCCAAGCTTGAGAATTACTTTGTGGTTCTTTCTGAACAGATCCAACTCGCTCCCAATTATTAAGCTCAAAAGCAACCTGTGCTTCAGCTAAAACCTGTAAATCGCTTTTAAGTGTATCTAGTGACATTGTGTATTATTTTATAATACAATAAAGCTATATTCTACTTCTTTTTTAATTGATCGACAGTTTTTTCAAGCTTCTTACCATTGCAATCGCATTTGTATTCTACTTTCTTGCCAATGATATTTCCTCTTTTTCCTTTAATATTGCTAATTTTAGTAACCTTACCTTGGGTACCGTATTGCTTGCAGTCTGGATTAACGTTTTTTACCTCGTCACCAGGTTTAAATTTACAGTTTTCAACAAAGGCTTTAAACGTCACCTAATTATTTATCGCCGAGACTTAATAAATTGTCCCTTCTTATTACGACGACGTTGAAGAGACTTGGTCTTTTTCCTAACAGGCTTCTTCTTTAACTTTGACTTTGTAGTAGTAGTAGACTTCTTTTTGGAAGACTTAGCCTTCTGCCTCGCTTCATCAATTGCAGTATTAATACGATAGGTCCAATCCTGATGATTTCGGTTATACAAAGCATTAATCGCTTCATTAGCCAAAAACTCTAACCTCTTAAAGATATATTCTTTATGATCGGCATGGTTGTCCTCTGTTACAAGTTCACGAATTGCAATGAGTGCATTTTCAATATTATCCTCACCTCCCTTATCATACGAAGCCTTAATAATAGCATCTTGTTCATAGCTCATATAATACATCATTTTAGCTTTGGTGTTAATCTTTCTAAGCAACCTATTATTATGAAGATTAAGTTTACTAAGAACAGGATGTATAGAAGCTCTTACAACAAAAGGTGTAAGATTGTTGTAGATAACTTTAGCAAGCTTTGCCTCAAGTGGAGTTGTATTTGTTGTTGTCATTCTTTATAGAGTGTAGGGCCAGCTGGTAGAGAAGGCAACTCTATTTTTTTACACTCAATGTTATAGAACTTAAAGATGTCAAGAGAACCGGTATCCTTAGTATAGGTATCTCTATAGACAACCCTCTTAATGCCATGGGCAACAATCTGACGAGCACAACAGGGACAGGGTAATAAGGTACAAGCAATCAATCGTCCTTCACCGCGCTTAAAAAGCGACAATAAGTTACACTCTGCATGAATTATAAACGGTCGCCGACCGTCACGATCGGACCAGAAGTACTCTGACATCGTTGTTCCTGGTGACAGTCCGTTATAAGCCACTCCAAGAACTCTATTATCGCTGTCAAGTGCGCATGCACCGACTTGGACATAGGGATCTTCTGATCGAAGTGATGCAGCTTCCGCGAGGCGTAAAGCGTATTCCTCCCAGGTCGGTCTCATAATTATCTTTTATTATAATACTTCTTTTTTGGATTAAAAGATCTAAACTGAACTTCATTAGGATCGTATACCTTACATTCCCTCCGTCTTTGTTGATAGTATTGATAGTCCTCTTTGGACATCCAGATCTTTTCTTGTGGAGGTTCAGGACGATACATTACAACCGAATACTCTCAGGTTTGGTTGAACGAATGTAAACCTCTCCGTATACTTCAAGAATTCCCATAGCAGCTTGGAATTCACGCTGAGACATCTTGTCCCAATCCTTAAGCTTCTTATAGGTCTCGTCCGCCATCATCTTGTAATGCTTATCTCTATCTTCTTTATTGGCATGCTTAATGGCGTCTTTATAAGGCTTAAGCTTTGCTTTATAATGAATAGCTGTTAAAAGGCTATAACCACCCTTCTTTCTTGTCATCTTCTCAATCTTAATAGCACCCGCTAATCGCTTATGAAGAAATTCTAAAAACGATTCTGCTGTGTTTAGCCCGGACTTTACCGCTTCCATTAATGCTTCTAATCTCATATGATATTATTTATGCTTCACAGCTTTTGCATGCTAAAATGCTCCGGGCAAGCTCCTGCGCGGGATTACTCGACCTTTGATAATAAAGACTTTTAATACCGCTCTCCCAGGCAAAGATAAGCAATTCATTAACATCCTTAGGCTTGGTAGTTGGCGGTATCATGAGATTCAAAGACTGACCTTGATCAATATATTTTTGCCGGTTAGCAGCTTGAATAACAATTTCTTTTTGTGAGATTTCACCAAATGTTTTAAAGACGTCCTTTTCATCTTGCGTTAAAAAATCTAAATGCTGCACAGAACCACCTCTTGTCAAGACAGACATCCAGGTCTCATCATCATCCTTATTCTTTGCTTTTAAAAGATGCTTAAGATAGGGATTTTTATATGTAAACTTACCTTTCGCAAGATCGCGAACGTAATAATTTGAGTTAAGCGGCTCAATAGAGGGACTTACTTGACCGAGAATAAATGCACTCGATGTCGTAGGTGCTACAGCGAGCGTAGTAGAGTTACGGCGACCATACCCCTTAAGGAGTGGTGGTTCGCCGTACTCTTTTGCTAACGTCTCAGAAGCTAAATCTGCTTTTTCTCGAATAAATTTCCAAATCTGATTGTTGAGCATTTTTGCAGCCATTGATTCAAACGCAATCATCTTAGCCTGAAGAAGGGAATGCCAGCCCAAAACACCAACACCGAGTGCTCTTTGATTAATAGCAAAGTTTCTAGGATGCTCCATAAACTTCATACCTTCGGTCTTATTAATGAACTCAGTCATTACCGCATCAAGAAAATATACTAAAGTCTCAACAGCATCTGTGTCTTTCCAATCCTCCCAGCGCTCAAGATTTAATGATGAGAGATCACATACAAATGATTCATCGACATCATTTGAAAGCATAATCTCTGTGCAAAGATTTGAATTATGAATCTTCAGACCTTTATCTTTATAAACTTTTGGAGCCTGTTTATTGGCGTTATCACTAAAGAAGATATAAGGATACCCGGATTCAAAACGCTTCTTAATAACTAACCCCCAAATTCTACGCTTCTCCTTATCACCGTCAACCATATCCTTCATCCATTTATCAGTTACACAGACTCCAATAGAAAGGTTTTGAATATCATCACCTTCACCTCTAATCTTTAAGAACTCCTCGATATCAGCATGATCAATAGGAAGGTAAGCAGCAAACGATCCACGACGGACATTACCTTGGGAAATATAATTTGTAAGAGATTCAAAAACTGTCAATTGATGATGGACACCTGTTGCTTCACCACCTGAAGAGATAGGGGTCCCACGAGAGCGAATAGCACCAAAGTAACCAGACGTACCGCCACCGACTTTAGACATAACGCCAACCTCTGACATCTTATAGAGAATATCATCCATATCGTCATTAACATATGACCCGAAACACGAGATAGGTAATCCGCGCTTACGACCGAAATTACTCCATATAGGAGATGCTAAACTAAAAAATCCACGAGAAACATAATCTTCAAATTTATCTGCAAAGCCTGGAAGATTGAGGTATTTTTCAGCCTGGTCGGCAATATCTTTAATACGCTGTTCGGCAGTTTCTCCTTCTAGAAGGTAACCACGACTGAGAAACTTTCTCGAGTCTTTATTAAGCCAATAGATGTCCTTGTTCATAAAAATTATTGTAATATACTCTTTCTAGATAACAACTAGAATAGATCGTCTTCTGAAAAAGATTGTGACTTCTTAGAGTATTCCACGGGACGACTATGAAAAAAATCGACCATATTATTTCCTAATAATTCTTCGGAAAACCACATTGTTTTTTTGATAAGCTCTTTATCTGTTTCAAAAGCTGTAGGAAAGCCAATACCCTTTAAAGAGTCGTTGATTCTTTCCTTAATAAATTCTTTAAGAATTGGAGCTGATAATCCTTCTTCTTTAATACCATTAACCATCCAGTCAACAATTTTGGCTTCAGACTTATAAGCTTCTTCGGCTTCGTGGAGAATACGCTCCGTAAGCTCTTCATCAAAGAGCTCAGGATATTCTTCTCTAATTGTGTTAATGATCTTTGTACCAACGATGCCGTGAATGTTTTCTTCGTTGCGAGTATACTTTACCTGTTGGTCAGTATCCTTGAGAACATTCTTAAAACGTGCAAACCAATTGATTACATAAAACTGACTAAAGAGCGATACGTTTTCAACAAAGAGAGTAAAGAGAATAATAGCATAAAGATATTGCTTTTTTGAATCCTTATAGAACTTGTGAGTATATTTACGGAGATATTTAACTCGCCCTTCAATCCACTCTAATTTTAAGTTCTCTTCAAATACATCTTCAAGCCCGAGAATAGAAATTAAACGCTCATAGGCATTATTATGAATAACTTCGGTATTAGCCATAACATAACCAAGATCCTGAAAGCAGGGCTGGGGTAGATTTTCACCTAACTTAGCCCAGAATGTCTTAACAGCGATTTCAATCTGACCGATAGCTGACAAACAGCGAATAATAATCTCTCTTTCCTGTTCGGTTAAATTTACTTTAAATTGCTGAACATCGGATTTGAATCCAAATTCCTTATCTGTCCAGAAACCATTGTGCATGGCTTCAATAAATTCATCTGTCCATTTGTAGTTATTTGGTTTACGTGAGATTTGTTCGTCAAAGATCATAGTGCTTAGTTGAATTTATTTATCAGGTTCTCACAAGCCATCCCGTAGGTAAAACGAAACTTTAGTGTAAAAATCTAATACAATATTAGCCTAAATACCGGCTAAAGCAATAGATACTTCTATAAAGTAAAAATTGCTATAACTAATTAATTATGAACAATTAAGCGCAAGCACTACGAGAGAAATTTTTAACACAACTTCTTGCACCATTTGGCTCATAATACATCTTCGTCTCTGAGAAGGACTTAGGAGACATAATCTGAATTTCTGAACCTGTTTTATGTGAATATACCATTCTTCCAAGCCTTGGTTTAATAAAATTATGCTTATGTGCGCACGCCGAACAACAAACCGTACTCGGTAGTACTTCCAGGCGCTCGGGTTCAATAGCGTTATTACATACTCTACAATTCATACCCCCATCATATAGGGTACTGTAAAATTAGGCAAGCTTAAAAAGCCCAGGGCAGTGAAGAAGCTGAAAGGTTAATAACCTCTGTAGCTCGAGCTAGAACGCTTTCGTTTGTCCAAGCACCTGCTGCAGCGTATTCTTCCTCACCCTTCCAGAGAATAACTGGCTTAGGAAGACCCTTAATAAAGGCAAAGATTTGTTGCTGTTTAAAATCATCTCTAACCGCCATAACCTCTATATCGCTAAGCGAAACGGTTACAGCGGGGGTTACCACAGTCTGCATCGGTGTAATTGTAATATCCATATATAGTATTTATTAAATACTTATATGACTGGCAAGAGATACATCTTACTCTTCTTGCTTTGTTTTTGTTTTTTATCGTATGGAACAAGAGTAGCTAATTCTGAAAATCTAACAACACCATTGAATCCAGAAAGCTGGATGTTAAAAGAGAGTAATGCCTGTTTACCTATAGCTATAGCTTTTAGAGAATGTCTTAGAAAATATAATGTATGGTGTCAGATACTAGCTGTAACTTATTTTGATGTAAAAGACAGTAAAATGCGAGGGCATTCCTTTGTTATTTTTGTTTATCCAATTGGTAAAGATACTCTATGGACATATGATTCTTATGGAAGTTATCGAGTTATTGCAGATAAAAACGATCCTAAATCAATTGCTAAACAAGCTTTTTCTATAAGGAATCAAAATAGAGTTGTTATTAATGCTGAGTATCTAAAGTAAAGCAAATGTCCCAGAGCTTGTAAACGTATGAATCCAATAATTTGTTTCTGGATTTGTTACTGTTCCTCCAGTTGCTAGTTGTGTAGGGTTATTATATGTTATAATTGCAGCACCAGAGCCTCCTGCTCCACCAGTAGCACCAATTGAATTATCAGAACCACTATAATATACCCCTGCACCTCCTCCACCGCCAGTATTCGCTAACCCAGAAGTACCTGGTGTACTTGTTTGAGTTTGAGCATTTGCAAATCCACTACTACCGCCTCCGCCCAGACCACCGTTAAAGTTACCTACAGTAAGACCAGCCTCAGAACTAGCTCCGCCAGCACCACCACCTGCTATCCAATAATTACCTGCTGATAATTGTCCAATTTGTGACAATCTTATAGGGTTTTGTATACCAATACCACCAGTACCACCAATTCCATTAAAAGTGCCAGCATCAACTGTCCCGTTAATACCAGCAAATCCTTTTCCGCCGCCACCACCATAACCTACAACATTTGCTCCATAGTTTCCAGCAATTGATGTTGTACTACCACCACTAGTACCTTGTCCGGTAGTACCCAATGCTCCAGCAAATGTACCAATACTATTATTATCTTGACCACCACTACCAGATCCGCCAGAGTTACCCGCACTACCTCCACCTACAGCAGAGAGAGGAACATAGCTGCTACCAATTTTTATTGAAGAACTTTGTCCGTTTGAATTAACTGCGCCGCCGCTACCTACTGTAATAGTTAAAATATCATTTTTAAAAATACTAGTGCTACCATATAGTACTCCACCTGCACCACCACCACCGCTAGCGTTAACCCCACTAGCCCCTCCGCCACCACCTATAACTAAATAGGTAATATTATAACTTGGATTATTTGTAATAATACTAGTAGTATTAGTAGCGCCTTTATTGTTATTAATGAACGCAAAGTTGTTTGAATCACCCTTATTATTGACAATTAAATTCATACTGGTATTATGCTATTCTCGTTAATGTACCGTAGCTACCTGCCTTAGGAGTTAGTGTTGGGTTTGTTCCTGTTGAATTTGTGACAGCTATGGTAACTGTATTATTCGTACTACCATTAATAATAAGACTTCTTATAGTAACATTTTGTGTGGTACCTGTATTTGTTGTTGCTGCAGATGTAGCGAGGGTTGATATAGAGCTACCTAGTGCAGAAGCTTTTACAGCAGTACCAAATGAACCGCCTCCCGCTGCAGCAGTATTAACAGCTTCTAAGCTAACAGTTGTCATTGTGTTAGATGCAGATACCGTGTACACAGTATTACCTGTAACCGTTTTTGCAAAATGTAATTCATATAACAACTCATACACACCATTAGCCGCTAATGTAAAAGATGTCAAGCCGTATGGTGCGATAGAATTTCCTGTAGGTGTCGCGCTACCATCAGCGCTCAGATAGTTAAATCTAGATACACCATTAGCATAGATATTTGTAGCTGATAATGAACCATTACCTCCAATATATACACCATTTGAGAAATTCAAGGAAAGTGTATTTGTTCCCTGGCCTGTATTATTTGCTGACAACCCATCAGATAGTATAGCTTCACTCCCTGACCCATAAAAATTATTTGCAGATAACGATGGAGCCGACAAACCACCTGTCATTGTTCCGCCAGAGAGCGGCAAATATAGACCACTACCACCACCGCTTGTAATGCCTGTTAATTTTGATCCATCCCCGTAGAACGTTACCGCACTAATTGATGGAGCACTTATTGTACTTTGGGCACTAATGTTGTTAACATATGTATAGTTAACTTGTGAAGCACTCAAGTTTGAACCTAAAATAAATGTGTTAGTGAATCCTTTTGTATCATTAGCAGAACCACCTGCGACAAATGAATACAATCCAGATACTGTATTCAAATAACCACCACCTATAACCCCCCAACACCCACTTACGTTATTACAACAACCACCACCAATTACAGCCCAGCGGTTTTGTGTGGTGTTTCGGGACCCCGCACCAATAAAGCTATTGTTAGGATTGCTGTTTGTACTACAGATACAGTTATTATTTCCTGCAACAATAGCACTATAATATGCTGATGCTGTATTGCTTCTACCGCCTAATATACCACTTCTTGGACCAGCATTATTAATAAGACCACCACCAACAAAGCTATAAGTTCCTGAAGCTGTATTACATTGACCGCCAGCTACAGTTGAATAGTTACATGATGCTGCGTTGAAAAAGCCACCGCCAACTGTTGTATAGAAACATGATGCTACGTTTCTTATTCCACCACCAATAGTACTATAACAGTTAGAAGCTGTATTCAATACACCACCACCAATAAAGTTAAAGCATCCGCCTTGGTTTAAGCATCTATCAAAGACCCAAATATTACAAGCACTTAATCCTGTTCCTGTACAAGTACTATAATCACCGTTAATGATAATACAGTTAGCTGCATTTGTAACAACGTTAGCTGTCGTAAAACATGCAGAGGATAGGTTACTGAAAGCTGTACCTGAGGTCATCCACATTAATGATACAGCACCTGTTGTACTAGAAGCGCTAAAGCACGAACCAATACCCGTTTGAATTAAAGCAGTATTAGTACCATTACCGGAGATTGAAGCAGCTGCTGTTATATTATTAGGAGCATAGCCGCCCATATGATTAAAAGAACCACCTTCGATATTAGAAAACGACAGCGGGTTATAATTAAATCTACCAGCAACAATGGAGTTAAAGCATGTGTTAGATGATATAACATTACAATGACCTGTACCAATAAGATTATAACATGTAGACGAGCATATACAGTTACCCTGACCACCAGCTATTGAAGAGTAATAACCAGAATTTGTATTACCTCTACCACCTAGTATGGCCCCTCTATTAGTAGCGTTATTACCAAAACCACCAGCGACGTTACTAAAAAAGCCACCTGCCGTATTTCCACAACCACCAGCTACAGTAGAATAACTTCCTGAGGCAGTATTGTTACCACCTCCGCCCACAGTTGAGTTATTAGAAAGTACTTTATTATTAGATCCGCTACCAATAGTGGAGAAATTACCTGCTATACAATTCAAACGACCACCACCAATAGTAGAATAACACCCTGAAGCTGTATTAAGCTTTCCACCAGCAATTACATTATCATAACCAGTATTATTAATTGCTCTATCATAGACATAGATGCTTGTAGCACTGAGACCAGATGCAGTACAGGTACTATAGTCACCATTAATAATAATATAGTTTGTACCAGTTGCAGCAATTGTAGCTGTACTAAATGTACCAGCGCTTAATGGATTAGCAGCTGTAGCATAATAAACAGAAATATTGTTAGATGTAAAAGGTGATGAGAAGCAGCTCTGAATACCTGTACCAATCAAGCAGGTTTGAGAACCGTTACCAGAGATTGAAGCAGCTGCTGTAATATTAAAAGGAGCATAACCACCAGTATGGTTTGCAACACCTCCACCGATGATTGAGTCTCTTAAGGGATTGTAGTTACCAAGGCCACCTGCGATAGTCGAATAAATGCCCGACGAAGTCTGACATCTTCCACCGGCTATTACTGCTGCAGCCGCTGCAATCGTGTTATTAGTACCGCCTCCAATAAATGAACAGCTTCCACTGATACAATGTCTCTGTCCGCCCGCTATCGTTCCCCACGTACCTGTGAGGCTGTTCTGATAACCACCGGAGATAGTGCCTTGATCTCCAGCTGCACAATTTTGGGCGCCTCCTCCTACTGTTGAGCACTTATTTAATGCTCTATTGAAACAACCACCGCCGACTGTTGAATCTACACCCGACGCATTATTGCATCTACCGCCTACAACAACAGCATAATCACCAGTTGCTCTATTTCCTGAACCTGCTCCTACAAAAGTTGCATAGCCTGTAGCACAGCTACTAAAACCATTAACAAGAGTTGAATAGTTTCCTGATGCTAAATTACAATTACCTCCTAATACGCTAGAGAAATTATTGGTTGCATTATTACTACCAAAGACAGTGTCAATAGACGATGTACTAGCAATAAAGGTATACGGCTGTGAAGAAACAGATTGATATGCATTATTCCAGTTAGCACTATTTGACTGTACGACTGTAAAGGAGTTGTTCCATGAAGAAGAAGAAAGATTTAAAGCAGTAGTAGAAGCGTATGCTGTATTCCAATTAACACTATTAGCTGTATATAGAACACCTGTTGCCGATATATCACCGACGACTGTTAGAGCTGTATTAGGTGTTGATGTATAGATACCAACACCTGGTATACCAATTGACGCACCAACGTGTAAGACTTCAACCGGCGTTGGATTAAGATCATAGAAAGAAGCAAGATCACCGATTCCTTGTTGACCAATATACAAAGCAGGTCCTGTACTATTCGCTACTGCGCACAAAGCACTAGTTGTTGTAAATACGGTGTTGGCAAATGTCGCAGTACCACCGGCAGATATATTACCAAGAACGGTCAGGTTATTACCTATTCTTACTGCACCGCTAGCTGTAAGACCGTCTAGTGTAGTTAAACTACTATTAAACTGAAATGGTTGTGTTTCGATTTGTAAAGACATATATTATGAAGAGTAATCCCAGAGTTGTAGTGCTTTATTTGTTCCATTGATATTTACTATCAAGAACGTTCCAGAGGCAGTTACAGGATTTGTAAATGTACTTGGTGCTGTATTAATTTTTATATTCGCTGCAGCAATTGTACCTTGTGATGAGAGATTATTCACGTAGGTGTAGCCAGATTGTGGAGCTGTTATACTAGAGCCTAAAATAAATGTATTAGCTTGACTATTAGTATCATTACTAGCACCGCCTATGATGGATGAATACTCTCCAGAAGCATTATTATTATAACCACCCCCGACAAAAGCTGCATAGCCAGTACTAGAATTCTGATTACCACCGACAACTGTAGAGTACTGTGCTGATGATGTATTCACTCTACCACCACCTACGAATGAAGTACCACCTGTAGCGCAATTATGATTACCACCAACCACGACTGCGAGTACACTTGTCGTACAATTTGTGTCACCACCACCTATGAAAGAACAAGAAGCACTACATATTAAATTGTTGTAACCACCTGCAATGCTAGAATGAAACGTACAACAACCGGGATTAGAATAACTACCACTACCAGTAATAGTATTATTAGAACCACCGGCTATACTTGCATATCTTACTTCATTATAGCAATAAGAGCATATACTATTACTCTCACCACCTGCTATGTTCGAGCTACATATTCCATAACCAAAACCGTAATTACCTATGCTACCGCAAGCGCATATTGTATTATTCTTCCCGCTTGCAATACCTGAATTGTTTATAAAGGCATAAAAAGATGATATAGTATTATGTAAACCACTTGCAATACCAGAGCTGTCTACACTATTAGCATAAGCAGATACAGTATTATTACAACCCCCGGCTATATTTGAATTACCAACACTAGCACAATAACTTGCACTTACCGTATTATTGGTACCACCAGCTATATTTGAATTACCAACAGCTCCCCCACCTCGGTAGGTAGGTGAAACACCAGATACGGTATTATTACAACCACCAGCTATATTTGAATTTCCAACAACAGATCCACCGCAAGAAGAGATTATTTTATTACTACAACCTCCGGCTATATTTGCAGTAACAACGCAAGCACAGTAATAAGCACTATTAGTGTTACTACAAACAATATTATTATGACCACCAACAATACTTACGTGTTTTACAGTACTGCACCCACAGCTTGTAATAATATTACCCTGACCGCCTGATATATTTGAATGATCTATTATAGCATACCGAATAGGTGGATAAGGAGCTAAAGGTCCTAAAGTTACAGCACATAATCTATTACTCTCACCACTTGTAATACCAGAGTGATTTATAGCAGCGTATATACTGTGTATAATATTACCCTGCCCGCCTGCTATATTTGAGTAACTTGCAGAACTATCCGGCGTATAAACACTATTAGTGGTAACACACATGACATTACCAACACCTCCAGCTATATTTGAGTAACTTGCATTACCGTACATAACATTACACCCACCACCTGCAATATTTGAGTATGATATATCTTCACCGCCATTGGGTGAACACATGACATTACCATAGCCCCCGGCTATATTTGAATAAGTTACATAGCTATAGCCAAAAAGACCTTCTCCCACGGAACACATGACGTTATTCTTACCGCCAACTATGGTTGAATGATTTGCGGAACCAGGTCGGCTAACATTATCACTATTACTACTTATAATATTATTCTCACCACTTATAATACTAGCGTAATCTACACAACCACAACAATTAGATACCGTGATATTATGACATCCACCGCCTATAAAAGAATAAGCTCCAAAAGCATTATTACCAGAACCACCAGCTACGTTGGAAAAATATCCAGAAGCTGTATTAGATCCTGATAATGGTTGAATCGATCCTATTGCACCACCGGATACGTAAATTGATTGTGCTGTACTTGTACCGCCACCTCCCTTACCAAAAAGGGTACTAATATCAATACCACCGGAGAGATATTGACCGGTTACATTAAGACTACCGTTCATTGTACCGCCATTGGCGTATTGAACAGCATTAGAACCACCACCGCTGCCTAAGTCAAGAATACGGCGTGCGTAATTCATGACCTCTTCCGATACCTGGGCTACCTTAGTGTCTGTATACTTTCTAGCATCATCAACTAAGAGTTGAACGTTCTTTTTTTCAATAACAAGGGTTTGAATTCTCTTATTAATGTCCTTAATTGTTTCGTCAAGCTGGGGGAGCTTACCATCAATTTCAGTTTTAAAGGTATTAACTGTAGAACTAATTTCATTAAGCTTACCGGTAACTGTGTTGTCTAAATTCTGTCTATGTTCATTGAGAACAATAGTTAGAGCGCTATTAAGCTCTTCAGTTTTTTTAGTAAAGAGTGTTGAAGCTGTTTCCGTTGATACAGTCTTAAATTCATTGAAGAGACTATCTTTATGTTCGATTAAGTCCTTGGTTAGCTTGTCATTGAACTGTTCTTGAAGAACACCAGCTCTACTAACCAAGAGTTGATCAACATTATCGTTATTCTCTTTTAGCTTTTCATCAATAAGGTTATCTAATGCATTATTAATACCGTCAATCTCAATCTTTACGTTACGCTTATGGTCTTCAAGCTCGGTAATAAGCTTTTCTGTAAAAATAGATTCAAGCTCAGAAGTACGTTCAAGTAAGAGCTTGTCTGTAGTTAGAGTATTTTTCTCTTGACGTTCAGATATGAGAGTATTAATTTGATCTTTAATTCTATCAACCTGACTGTCTTGATACTTTTTAACTTCCTCTAAATTTGCTGAAGAGAGGGTATCAAGATACTTTTCAACATTTATTTGTTGACCATCAAATTGTTCTTGAAATGAATTACTAAGATCTTGAATTGATTTCTCAAGAAGCTCTTTTTGATGATTGCTAACTAAAAACGTTTCCTGGAGGAGTTCGGCTTTATAATCTTCTAAAGCCTTAGACAACCGACGTTCATTTTCTAGAATTACACGCTCTTTATTGAGCTTATTCTTTTCCTGCTCAAGCTTTTGCTGTTCGGTAACAAGCTTAGTTTCAAGAGCCTTTACCTTTTTAACGATTCCGGAATTGTCAATAGCTTCTGGAACATCATAAAGAATACTAAAGTCATCCTCTTCTTCTATATTTTCAAGTGTTGTGTTATAATCTTCTTCAATTAAACGTGCAGGAGGGAGAACATCAGTAGCTGACGGGACCCCTAAGGATGAGAAGTTAACAGTAGATGCCGGGAGCTCTTTACCCTCTTCTATAGTAACTAATTTAAAGCGAACTCCTTCATAGATAGTTCCGTCATTTAGAATAACACTAGTTTCAAGGTACTTGCCTGTTGATTCTTCAAGATAATTATGAATGAACTCATTATCTTTTGTAGCTATTAGTGAAACATTATCAAGACTTTCCTCTAACGGACGGCAGAAAATAACATTCTCAACACCGCTATCATCAATGAAGGAACAAGAGATACGATTATCTAATATAATGTCAACAAGCTGCACATGTTTATTTATAGGATTTTATAGGATTTCAATCTACAAAACCTATGAATGCAGTAGTTAAATTATATTTTTACTGCCATTCCAATGTCTGAATTCCAATCTTGAAAGCTAAACTTAGGTTGATTGTACCTGGCTTTCTTCTTTTCTTTGTATTCTTTAATACGATAGGGATTCTCTACTGTATAATGCCAGTAATACTCTCTAAGGTGTTTGGTTACCTCGGACATTGTCTTATATGGTGAGCACATAGAAGGATACCAAGCTTTACCTGTCCAACGTTCAACAACGTATTTCATTTAGTAGTTTTTGTCTTAACATCAATAAAACGACCTGGTCGAGCAAAAGAATAATATAGCATAGCTGATGCAAACCAGGTTTCAACGGTATATGGAATATAAAAATTAAACAGTGTATTAATTGCAGCAATTAAAGCAATCGGACAAATAATAAACAAAAATATAGCAAATACAATAAGACCAATACCGGAAATAACTTTCATATTTTTATAATATTAGCGGCAAATATCTGTTAGGCAACTATTAAATAATCCTTTATTATATTCTAATTAGTAGGCGTACGGTTGATTAAGTAATTAGAATGCATTATTCAAAAATATACACGGATCTTATTAATAGAGCGAAAAATAGAAAAAAACAACAAGGATATATCGAGAACCACCATATAATACCAAGGTGCTTAGGGGGCAATGACGATGATGATAATCTCGTTAACCTCACTGCGAGAGAACATTTCATCGCTCATCAATTATTATTGAAAATTTACCCTAAAAATTATAAATTAATTAGCGCTGCAATGATGATGTGCGTGGCCTCAAAAACTAATATGCAACGTATGAGTAAAAATAGGCAATACGAATGGCTAAGAAAAAAATATTCTGCATACGCCTCAGAGAGGCAAATCGGAGAAAAAAATAACAATTACGGTAAAGTATGGATATATAACATAGATCAAAAAATATCAATAAGAATACAAAAAGAGGAACTTGACGCTTTTATTGAGAGTGGCTGGAAGCGTGGAAGGGTTATAAAATTTGACGGAAAAAGTAAGATATGTCCAATTTGTGATCAGAGTTTTGAAGTAAAGGACAAAACAAGTAAACGAAAATACTGTAGTAAATCATGCCGAAATATATCTATTATTAATAATAGAGCAGACAGCAGCACGATACACGGTAGTATAAATCTCAATAAGGAAAAAATCATAGCAATGCATAAAGACGGTAAGAGCATGAACGCCATTTGCAAGGCTCTTGGATATCCAGGCGCTATGGGCCTTTATTACCAAAGAATTAAACACATATTAACAAATTTAAATATTACATAAAATGGTACCTCCTGAAGAAATCGAATCTTCTCATTACCGTTAGAAGCGGCGAGCCTGGAGTCCACCAGAGGAGGCATTAAAGCTTATATATTATATCTCTAGATATTACAAGGTAGAACGATTACTTCCTCTTCCTTCCAGCATCAGAGCGCTGGGCTCGGGTATTAGGGTTATAGAACTTCCTAATATTAGCTGCCTTCGTCTTTGGACTATCCGATTTAAACGTTGAAGGCTTGACGTTAGGGATAATATTATTTTTTGTTTTCATTGTTTGATTGGTACCTGTGGTCGGATTCGAACCGACACTGGAGCGATTTTAAGTCGCTTGTCTCTGCCGTTGGACTACACAGGCATAATTGTTAATACCATTGTAGATAAACTTGCTTGCCCAGGCAATCTAAAAATTCATTTTGTTTAAATTCTATGCATTTATATGTTCCTATTTCTTCGAGGAATAGTTTATCTCCCATTGTCATAGGATTAACATACCTCTTACCATCTTTGGTGATAGGCGCCTTATTACATATGTACCCTAGCTCACAAGCTGCTCTAAGGAGAGACTTATCTTTACCAGTTCTAGATACTTTCTTCTGCGCACGCTCAATAATCTTATGAGCCTTCTTAAAGGACTTTTCAAGGTCTTTAGCTTTATACTCTACGTCTTTAAGAATGTATTGTTTCATTTAAATGGTACTCCCGGCAGGACTCGAACCTGCATCTCTGGATTATCTATCCACGGCTAAGGTATAAGCTTAGTGCACTGACCAATTGTGCTACGGGAGCATAAAATCTGTTATTCAGTCTCTGGGTCAAGGAGTTCCTTAATCTCTTCGTTAATACGTTTGATCTCGTCATTAAAGCCCTTGGCTGTAGCTTTCTTTTGAAGCTTTGTAGTTTCGAGTTCTTGAACGAGTTGAAAGACTCGTGCTTCTTTAGTTGTGGTTATCTGTGTCATAAATTGACACCTATATTAACCTAAGCACCACAGGCACTCAAGTAAAAAGAAAATAAAAAATACAATAATCAAAATAGCAATTACAACAGGATGGTTCCAAATGTTTTGTAAAAAGATTCTAATAGGATTAAGCTTGAGCATGTTGTCTTTGAGTATACCACTCTGTACCTTTTTTTGCAAAATATGTTTTAACTTCATCTACCATTTTATTTTCTTTCTCTCTTTCTACTTTAAAAATCTCTGTAACACCTTTGATCTTCTCATGAAGGTAAAAGTTCTTTGGATATTTACGAAGCATTTCTTGCTCAAGCTCGAGTACTTCAAGAGTTGGCCCGTAAGCTGTGGTCATGATTTTAATATACCACGGGTAATACTCCTCATCCGTAAAGCGTTCGGCGGCGTCGTACTTACCGGTGACACCGAATTTAAAAAACCTTTCGCCTGTCTCTTTGTTAATAAAGCGAACGAGATAGGCTTTAATGTTCTTATATTTGAGTAGTTGTTCTTGACCGTACATCCGTATATAATAAATGCCTTTATTCGTCCTTACCAGCTAATTTTTCAATCTCTCTCATTTCTTTTTCAAATCGAGCCTTCAACTCATCACACTCTCTATCAAAAGCTTGAAGTTTTTCTTGATTTGCTTTCTTTGAATATAAATCACAATTACCGAAAAAAATATAATCGTTTATACGCTCGTGAAGCTCATCCATTTTCTCATATAACCAATCAAGGTTTTTATAAATTGTCTCAAGCTCCTTCTTCATTTGAATTCGTAAACCTTGTTCTCTGAATATTGCTATATAGCTGTTTCAGTTTTTGTTTATATTCATTATAATATTTCTTATAAGAGGGATTGTTTTTATTACGATAAAGGGTATCGATAAAACCTTTATAGTCAGATAGAAATTGCGGTACATGTACCTCAGTCATCTTCGTAGCATTAATAAGATTAGCTATTGATTGAAGGAGGAGATTTCTTCTGTTCTTCCAAAAGCTCATACCAGTTCCAGCTTTACTACGGCGGAGAAGTTCTTTTTGCTGTAAATTAATTTCATGCATAATAGCAGCTATTTGAACAGGAAACTCATTCTTAGCTGTATAATAATCTCTCTTACTACCTACAGTGCTACCTGATGTTGCTTTGATATACTCCGCTGTTGGCTTCTTATAATCTTTAGCATGAAAGAGCTCGTGAACAATTTTATTCCGTTTTAAACTATTATTAAGTTTATCGTACTTTTGATAGTAAAGGGTAATAGTATTATCCTTTCTATCATATTCAGCATCACCAAGACTCTGATCGAAATTAACTACTACATACACCTTGTCCTCTTTGCGCTTTACCTCATCGTAATACTTTATTGACCCAAGAACCATTGTACCATCAGGTTGTAGGCGCTTTGAATATACTTCTTTTGGATTATTATTACCTAAAACTCTAGGATTAAAATATTTTAAATATGTCTTAAAGACAAGAGAAACCTGTTCTTCCTCATCATTCGATAGATCACTCTCTATTACAAATGCTTTAAAAGGATACATCGATAATACTTATCGATTAAATTTTCTCTTCTTATCTAGAGCCTTAGCTTTGCGCTTTTTCTTATCACTAGCTGTTTCAAAATAACGACGTGCACGGACTTCATCCATAACATAGTCCATGTCCATTTTATTCTTTAACCGCTTTAACGCGCGATCGATATCTTCGCCTTTTCTTACTTCAACCGAATGCATAAAAATTAATCGCCGAAATATCTATTTTTTACTCCCTGGTCCATGATAGTAATCGTGCATGGTTTCAGCATGTGATCTCTCTCTTTCCACTTCCTTAGGATCTGCAAGTTCAACGTCTTTAATAACAATTTTTTCTCTCAACTCATCACCATGTTCACCAAGTCCGGAGTTTTCCATCTGATCCCAGAACTCATCTTCTGAATGAGCAAATTTATGACGAATATCCGGGCGACCACTAGAATGAGACTTATAAGACCAACTTATAGCTTTCTTTGTCTTAGGATCATATTTATAATCTGTTTTATAAAGTATCTCGTAAGTGTACTTCTTTAATCCGTCTTCTTGATCGGCGTTTTGTTGCTCGTGTTCAGAAGCAGCAGCTGCTAAATCATCCATAGCAAACTCTTTATCAGATTCATGATAAATTCGTGTATAAGCTTCAGCTATAAGTTTCTCGTCATTATACATATATCAAAATATTTATTAAAAGTCGTCGTTGTTTTCTATAAGAGTATACTCTGCTTTAAGTTTTTCAATATGATCGACAATATTTTGAGGTACAAGTTCTTTAGCTTCCTCATTCATCCATCCGTAATGACTAATGATCTGATCTGTCTTCCGCTCTTCAATCAGGTAATTAAGTTCCTTAAGATCATCAAAAATAACTTGAACCCGCTGATTATTTGCACGAACAAAATCAGCACGAGAAAGTGGATGATTTACAATTATATTTTCACAATACCAATCATAGATATAGCGTGCAAAATCCTCTGTTAGTTCAATCTCTTCAAATGTATATTCTTCACTCATTTTCAGGTAATTTCCATACAATGTATCCTGCTTTCTCATCGTAAGCAAGAGAAAAATTCATGAATTTTTGATATAAAGACCAACAGGGAGTTGAGATAAGCTTTCGTGTAATTTCGCACCAATCTGTCAAGCAAATTACCTTCCAAGTAAAATCACCGAGATAGTAAAAAAGATATGCTAGAAACTTATTCATATAGATATATAATCACCGTTATTTGTAGACCAGGTAATTTGTTTAAAGTTATGGTATTGTAATAAGCTATCACAGCTTGAACAGGGCTTAGCTAATGATACTTTATCATTCCTATCAAAACGAATATTAACTAAGGTACATTTTTTCGTATCAATATTTGTTAAGCGCTTGAGCTTGAGAATAGCGTTAAGTTCTGAACATGTATGTTTATACTCTGAATAATCCTCACCAGTAATTTTAGATATCTTTCTATTTAAAAGATTTAAAGGATGAGTCTTATTACAGTTCATCCCCGTAGCAATCAACCGATTCTTATAGAGAATGAACGAGAAGTGTCTACAGCGGTTACTATCATTCGTATACAGAAGAGACCTAGCTGTATCTTCCAGCTGTCGTAATGTTGTTGATCTTTTCTTTGTATCTTTGTTCACCTCTTCTTACGTACAAAGAAATTAATCTTAGCTGACTCCATTGTCTTCTCGGCAATAATATAACGAAATGGCTTACCGGTGTATTGAGCTTGTTCACAGTAAATAGCTCTACGAATAATTGCTTCACGTTCATCATAGGTAGGCTCGTACTTAAAGACAATAGTCTTCGTATACTTTACTTCGTTCTTAGGTTTAGACTTTGCTTTTGTAGGTTGTTTAGCCATTCCTTGTAGTATAGAGATTATTTGTATATATACAAGCTTTTTATTCTTTATACTAATCTTTTGGATGTTCGAGCTTAATGTCAAAAACCTTTTCAAATACTTTCGGATCGTCTTTATATCCTTGCTTTGACTCATCTAAAGCATTTGTTGTGTATTGCCAGTTAAAGAATAATTCGTTGGGTACCTTGAAGCCATAGAAGTCTAATACCTTCTGTTGCGTTTCAACCACAACATTACCATTCCAATTATGGCCAATAACAATAAACCCAGCATCAATATCTTTTATAATATTTGCTTCACCAAGTGTAGTATGTCTGTTTTCCAACCAATTGAGTCTTTCAATAAGCTTTTGATACATACCATTAGCTTGCCCCCAACGTACACTGCTAAAGAAAATTACACAATCTGATTCAAAGAGCTCTTTAGAAATTTTCCAGAGTTCATCGTCTTTATTACCGAATGATACCCAGCAGCGATGGTAACCGGACGGGTTTTTATCTTTATCTTTTAAAGCCGCATCCTTCAAACCGCATGTATTACCTTCTAAAGACGATACGTTACCAGTACATGGGAGAATATTTAGCTCCGGTACTTCAATTATTTTAACGTTCTTATCTTTTAATTCGTTTCTAAGATGATAAGCAAATTGTGTACTCTTTGGCTTATCATCTTCCTTACCTGGTCTACGATTAGACGTTGTTAGGAACAGTATGTTCTTTTTTGTTTGAAGATACGATTTAAGATCTTTAATCTTCTTCTGTATGGGAGCTGGAGAAGCATTAATCTTTTCTAAGATTACTTGGTTATATATGTCTTCTAGATTCATTGAGATTGTATCAAGATATTTATATAATAAAGACAAATTGAAGCCACGTAGCTGAGTCGATTACTTCTGTAAAATTATTTAATTTTTATAAATTTAAATTTATGGAATTTATCTTTTATAAAAGCTCGCTCAATTATATTGCCCACCTTCAGTTCAGACTGCAAATCTTCTTTTGTTAATCTTATGCCTTTATTTTCTAAAGCACTCCAAATCTGGACTCTACCTCTACATTTACCGCAATCCTTACCTTTACGGTTATTGCTCATTTTTCTCCTATGTTCATCGGAGAGCTTTCGTCCTGTTAGCGATTTTACTTTCTTTATAGAAACCTCTCTCGCTTTTTCATCACCGTATATCTCTGCGTATGTTTTACCTGTTCTCCATTTATTGTATTCTCTTAATAAATTTGTTTGTAATAAAATTCTCTTAGATCTTTCTTTAGCTGATGCCGACATTTTACTTTTTGCATCTTCAGTATATACATAACCATTCTCTCCACCTTCACGTGCGTTATAGCAATCTCTATCGGCGATATTAATTAACTCGCGTTCCTTTAAAAGAGCCTCTTCTCTGCTCTCAAATATAAAAAGAACATCTCTTGTAAAGTTCTCATCACCATATTTTAAAAAGGCATTTAAAATAGGGCTTTTAGTGTCTGCATATATTCTTCTACCTCTCCAGTGTCCGCAACCAAGGTATTCATCATTAATATCCTCTGTACTATGTATACCGATATAATATTTTTTATTTAAATTATTTGTCGTTTTATAAACAATATGCTTCACACGTATATTTATACCGCTGTGCTGCTTTTAACACTTACAATTGTGATAGTTGCAAAATCTTTGAGCTGCTTTAGCTGTATTGTTACCTTTATTCTTTTGCTTTGATTTAAGAGCACGTGCTTTTGTGCATGTCATCTTGCCTTTCGTCTGTCTCTTGAGAATACCTGGACGAACAGGATCATGAACACTTTTTTCAGTTACAGAATCAAAACGCTTTCCTGTCGCTTGTTGTCCTTTACCGTATGTCTTTAAAGCTCGTGCTCCTTGTACAGCGAGCTTAGCGACAGGCTTGGCTTTACGTAATTTTAATAAGTTAATGAGAGAGGCAAAAGGAATAGTAGCTATAGCGCTAATTCCAGCATTTAGGATATGCTTCTTTCTTTCATCTGCTGTATCAGCTGCAGCTGCACGGAGAGTGGAAATTAGCGTATTAGCAATATCTGCAGGAGCTCCGATTTCAGGTACTGCACCAACTACATCTAAAGCTGCTTGAAGAGCATTAACTGTATCTTCATTGTTTCTATAAAAATCCTTAAACGTCATAAAGGTATTTATGGAGCGCCCGGTAGGATTTGAACCTACGATGCTGCTTACGCAAGAAAGTTTTGCAGACTCTCCCCTTCGGCCATCTCGGGCACGGACGCTTAGAATGGCGGGCAGCTGAGGTGTCGATCCCCAAGCCTTTAACAGCTCCAACCGCTTTCAAGGCGGTGTTCCAGGCCGCTGGAATTAACTACCCGTATAAAGTTTATTATAAGGTGCTCCGGGTGCTCAATCCAGAAAAACTAAATTAAACTTTATTTAACCTCGATACTGATATTTTGTACCTCCGGTTTTACAACAGGGACCTTAACTCGAAGAAGGCCGTCTGTGTATGTTGATGAGATAGACTTTACATCCGTATTATCTTTCAGCGTGAAGGACAATTGTCCCTTTCTACGACTGATTCCTTTACGGTGGTAGATGATAGTCTCATCATATTCTTCATCTTCCTTACTAACGTCAATAACGAGCTTATTTTCTTTAACTCTGACGTTAATATGCTCCTTTCCAACGCCTGCAAGAGCTACTTCGATATAGTAGGTCTGCGGTGTACCGTCTGGATCGGTTTCTGCTACGATGTTATAAGGATATGTAGCATTTGGAATATCAAATGCTTTATCAAAATCCTTGATAACGCTTGTTAACCAACTTTCGTTAAACAGGGCTGGAAGTTGGCTATAACCAGTACCTGTTGCCGGAATTACCCGGCCTAGTGTGTATGTGTTTGTTTGTGTCATATGTGTTCTCCTTTATTAAGCGAGTTAATATGTTTGCTTTAGTCCCAAATGTGAGCACCCGAGCGATATTATTTATAGAGGCTATTTTTTAAATAGCAATTAAATCTTAATTTTTTCTTTATATGTTTTAAAGAAATTTTTAAATGCTAACACGACATCGGTAAGATTGTTTAGCTCTTTTTTATTCAATTTTGCTTTTGATCTCAATGAATGAAATTCGGTAGAGAGATATGCTTGAAGCTCATCATCAATTACAGATTTGTCATATCCAAGTTCAAAGAGAACCTTTTCGGCTTTTTTATATACGGATTTATGAAGTTTTTTTAAAATCTCTTTTGTCTTCTTTTTGTATTCTTTATCTAAGAAGAAAAGAGCATGAGCGCATTCATGGGCTATTGTACATTTATCACTATTTGAACCGATAAGATAGTATTGTGTACTACCTGTCTCTTTTATAGCCTGTCTATGAATGTTAATAATAATGTCATCATAGATATTATAATCTTCAATTTTTTCTTTATAGAGATTATCAATAATAGGTCCAGGTACATTAAAACCGCCCCAATCTAAAGGATAAGAAAACGAACCATTATTCTTCTTTGCATATCGAGCCATAAGCTCAATCAAAGTAAATCTCTTACCGCGAATCTCCTTAATCGGTGATTCATAAAACTCTTGAACCCTACAGAAGGTCATCGCTAAATCATACATATCTTCAATTGTACAAAGATAGATACCGGGGTAAAGATTTTTAAGAGTATATTTGACCTTCATCTAATATTTATCCTCTTGGCATTCCCGACGGGATTCGAACCCGTGCTAGATCCGTGAGAGGGATCGGTGCTAGGCCACTACACTACGGGAACCAAAATAAAAACCGGGCGTGAGATAGCTTGCATGTGCAGAGGCCCGCCCGGTCTACTATTATTACTTAGTTATTCAAGAACGGATTAGGAGCAACTGCTGCAAAATCCGGACCGGTGAAGAACATATCCGAGGCAAGTCGGTTAATGGACATCCGATGACCGATGTTCTCGTCGGTAATACGATGAGAGGCAACGTTGGTCAGGTTATTGAACAGATCGTACGCATTAATATTCGAATTTGCTGTTGCAAGCCAACGATTACTCTTCTTAGAAACATCAACCCCTACGGACCTGTAGCGGCTCTTAATGTCCTGATCATCAAACATTGATGAAGCAAGATCCTTATCAAGATCCCTGATGAGGTCCCGGGCGTTGTAGAACTCACGCAATGAAGCGTTACTTGCCCTGAGTCGGTTACAAGAGAAGGCAACCTCTTCCCTGAGAGCATCACCGGTCAAGAACTTACGAACCTGGGTATCGAAAGTCTTCTGCGTGAAGTCTGAGCTATCAATGAAACGCTGGGCCATGCGATGGACAGCGGTCATTCCGTTAGAACAAACAAGACGTAGAAGGTACGGAAAGAACTGCGATTTATTAACCGAGAGGTTCATACCAAACCCTCCCTTCCACATATCCTTACCATCACCGAAAACGTCGATGTCTGTAGCAGGATTCTTGAAGTTAATATTAATACTAAGATTATTAGGGTCAAAGTAGAAATCCTTAAGCTCAAGATCAGTATCATTCTTACGAAGATACTCTTCAGTGTATCGAAGACCGTTTGAAAGATCTACCGGACGCTCTTCCTTAATCGTGCGATTAAAGATATTGTTGATCTCGTTGTTCTGCCTGTTAAGAACTGCAGTAACACGGACGTTCTTCTTAATGTTCGTAAGAGCAGTATGAAGAGGCTCCCACTGGGAACTATCATCCTTAATCTCTTTAACGAGTTGCTCCTTAACACCGAGAACTCCAAGAAGACTCTTCAAGGATTGAGGCGCAAGACGATTTCCGTTATAGGAAAAATCGTTTCCCTTCTTCTCAATGTTTTCGACATCCAGAGGAACCAAGCTGTAGTCTTGGAGGGTCTGGCGAATGGTGTTGCTTTGGGCAACGAACTTATCTAGTGTTGTTGTACTCATGACCCCCTTATAATACGGGCACTCGGAAAGGAATTCAAGAATTATTTTTTGATTCCCTTAAAATACTTTGTAATCTTAACAACTACTTTATAAAAAAACATTAAAACATAAGCTGTTAAAAAGCCTAAAGTAAAAACCCCTGCCATAGCTGCTTCAAAAGGCTCTAGCATATAATTATTTAATGTTTTTAGAACATAGAAAACCCCTATCACCTGATCAGGGTAATAGGGGTGAGTTCGAACTCTGCTTTTCTATTTCTTTATTCCCTCTGCATTTAAGATCCGACTTGAGACGGTTAGACATACTCTTCTGTACCCCTAGTAGCATTACTAAAGAAATTTGTGGTAATTGAAAAGCTTTTGTCCCTGATTATGTTCTAGTTTTGTTATGACTCACGATGACCCGGGAAACATCACGCAATCTTTCGCGATCGATCGTGGAGAGGTATACACCGAGTTCTATCTAAAATGGAGCCTGAGGTGAGATTCAAACTCACGAAGCTTTCGCGTCGGTTTACAAAACCGATCCAATTGGTCACTACGGGACTCAGGCGTAAAATATATTTAGACTACAACAAGAGTGAATTCAATCTTTCGGAGGATTACTAATACCTCGTTCCTAACAGGAATTCTACCTGCTCTCTAATTGTAGCAAAATGGTGGAGTCGAAGTAGAGCTGGAGGCGCCGGGTACTGCCCCCGGGTCCTTATAATGTTTCTTCTATATCTTCTACACGCTTATGTAAATTTAGGATTTGATTGACTAAAGGCTCCTATGGCTTACCAACCTATCTTTTAAAGTCTGCCTGTATGTGTGATTAAGGACCACATACCACCCTCTGCACTTATTTTACAAGTATCGCAGATACTACATTAACCTATTGTTTTAGCTCCCTAAGATCTTTAATAGGATCTAATCTTAGTTTTTAGGCTGCGAGGAGCATCTCTTCTTCAGCGCCAACAAAGAGGTCAGCGTTGTTGAAGATGTACTCAGCTTCAGCTAAGAGCGCATCAGTATTATCTTCTGCGTTTAGTTTTTTAGAAGGCTTTTATAGTGGCCAACCTTCTAACCACTGCGTGCAATATAAATTCAGACTATAAGTCGAATCTATGTCGCCCCCGAAATTTATTTATCAAAGATCATTTGTCCTATTGGACATCTTATTAATATATAGTCTTTTTAAAAAAGCTCAAGCAATGAATTGAGAAAGAATTCTATTTACATGATCATTAAAAGCTTCCTTAACCGGTTTATTAATATGTTCTTTAGCTGCATTAAGTTCTTTGGTTAAGAAAGCCTTTACTTGTTCTGGGCTATTAAAGCTATCTGTACGCATTTCTATTGCAATACCACCGGCATCTCTCCAAGATCGGATATAAGGAGGAAAGTCATCAATAAGAATATTCGGTGTACCATCTTCATTCTTAGCGTAGGTAGCTTTACTTTGTGGGAAATACATTTCGTCAGGAAGCGGATTGAGATGTTTATGAATCCAAATTCTTTTACCGGCTTCAGAAGCTTTTGAGTCAATGCCTGCTGGATGAGAACAAATATTATACCCCCCAAATTCCTTTACTACGGTATCGATAATAACCTTTGTTAATTCGCCGTTCTTACCAAAAGCAGGAAGTGTAGCAAAGAATTCTTCTACATCGCCGAAGTTTTTTATAAAGTGTTTTCTATCATACCAGATCTTTTTAGCCTCTGCTTTCTCTTCAGGTGTTATATCCTTGTATTGTTTGTTGAAGAATCTATAGCTGATAGCGTCAAACAATGACGCAAGGAGTCCATCCATATCCAAAAAAACTTTCATAGACGTTTATTTATTTTCTGCTTTACGATGTGATTGCTTCCACCATTTGCACCAGGCGTTGGGCTTAATATCACCGGCAACTGCAGTACATTTTCCCCCCTTTATCCACATCGTACACTCATCACATCGCTGACCCTTCACAGTATGACCAACATAACCTGCTTCAGCCTTTGAATGCTTGGGTTTGGTTTTTTCAAATATAGATTTAAAGATCATTTTGCTGTTAAAATTACGACGAACTTATAAAGAAAATATCCTTTGAAATGTCTATTAACAAAATCCTTTTTTGCACTCAATACAAGCTTGTTTTCTATGTCTGCAAATTGTCTTGTCTTCTCTTCTAAATGTTTTTGTGCTAACTCTGTTGTTGCAAAATACCCGCTCCATTTAATGGTATTGCGATCAATTTTTGGTGATTCGACATGCAGGGGATTATGATCGACAAGAGACATGGCATAAAATATTTAATCTTTTTTATGACCAAAAGAAGTGACGATATTTGATAAGTTGTGTTAAAATTTTAGTATCTCTATCCTGAATAAGCTGTTCAAGACGATTTACTTCTCCGTAAAGCTCCTCATATGATTCTTTACGCTCCTTCATCCTAAAGAGTTTTTGACCATTAAGTGTTTCATTAGTCTCTTCAAACCATTCATCTACAGGACGGATAGGTGGGTAGGCGTTATCCATATCCTCTTCTAGCTTTGGACGCTCAATAGTAATATAATCGTAAGCAGACTCTAGCCAACGAGCAAACTCTACAGCGTGTTCTCCTGTTCCCTCCCAGTCAGTGTTTCCATGAAGGTACTCTCCTTCGTAAAACCCTTTAATAAACTCGAAGTTTACTATTTCAATAAGATGAGATACATCCGACCAGGTACGAGGAATAACTTTTCTATAGCGCTTGTTTTGTGGACGAAAAATTGGACGAATCTTATCGTAGTAGTAGAGATCAGCCCAACGAGGAACAAAAGGAATAAGCTGCCAAAGCTTTCTTGTACCGAACTTATCTTCTAAGAAATTATTAAACTTACAGCGAAACGATTTTTCATACTTTTCATAATCAGCAAAGTCACAACGTAGCTTATGATTACGTGCTTCAAGTTTTTCAGGCGTCATATTTGAATTGTATATTAGATTGTATTGAACGGCAATAAAAAAACTTCCTCGCTTGGGCACGATCCAAGAATACGTCTTCCAAAGAGACGGGTGTTACCAATTACACTACAAGGAAAAAAGCCTAATATTTCTTTACAAGCTTACCCTTTATCTTAACAAACCCCTCGACCTTCTTTGCAGAAGGCTTAGGAAAGTTTTCTCTAATTTTTTTAAAGTCCGCTGGACGATGTTTTGAACCTTTACCCGCCATATTAGTGTTTTGTGATTGTTGCTTCGATCTTATTTACCGTCCACAGAGCTTTAAGTCCACGCTTTTTATTATTCTTAAGCTTACCTTCGAGTGTGAGCTCACGGAGTAGATAACTGGCACGCGTTGCATCAATACCTAGTGCATCGCAAACAGCGGTGACGTTGAACTGACCATTGAGCTTAAGAATCTCTTCCTTGGCTTTTTCCTTACGCTCGGTTTTCTTATTCTTCTTCTCCCCCTCTTCAGCGTTAGCAGTAACCGCAGTAAAGTCATAACCACGACTAGTGAACGAGCAGACATAGTCAATTCCAGGACCGAAGCGATTCTTGGAGAAGTAAATCCTACGGAAATCCGCAGACTCTCCCATCTCGACGAACATATTCACATCGACGGCATAGGTAAGATGATTGCTCCCACGCATAACCCCACCCTTGGTAAGATGGCAGATGATAATAACAGCACACTCCGTCTCCTTAGCATGCTCAATAAGCTTCTCAATAGCAGTACGCTCGTCGAGAGCTCCCTTATCCATAGCTTGGAACGAATCAATAACGATCAGATCCATTCCATCCATAAAGGACAGGATCTTATTGAACTTAGACTCATTACAGATACCAACGTCATCGATACCAAGTCGACGGCAGCTAAACGCAACCTGATGAATAGACTCTTCAGCGCTAATATAACCAACGTTCTTACCATTCTTCGACATACCGTCAAGGATCTGAAGAACCATTGTAGACTTACCAACACCGGCTTTCGAGGACAAGGTAGTACAAGAACCTGGGAGAATACCACCACCGAACATCTCATCAATCTCAGGAATATTTGAACGAACTCTACGAAAGTAGATCTCAGGGATCTGAACGTCCTTAACAGCGGTAAATGAAGTGGATACGATATGATTAAGTTTCATGTTATTATTATGGTGGAATTGAAAAGGAATTACAAGCTTAAAGTTTCTTAAACTTTCCTTCAGCGGACTTTAAATCTTGAAACGTCCAACCTGCAATTCCCCACTGTGAGGTTCCTGGATAGGCTTCACCAGGGGGAATCTTCTGACCTCCAAGTTCGTAACCGTTGTGCTTACTGATCTTAACTACTTCAAAGGAAACACTATCTTGTCCCTTCCTTGATTGCTCAAAGATTGCCTTCATCCCGTCACGCTTAATCTGCTTGTAGTTAAATCCCTTTTTATTGAACGTTTTAGGTATTGTCTTCATGATTCTTTAATAGTATAGATTCTTTACAGGGAACGCAAGCTTATTTCCCGTTTATTTCAAGGGCCCGTTGAATAAAAGCATCACCTAATGCAATAGTAACTCCTTCAACTCCAAGTTCCTGTTGAACTTCAGAGGGTGTTTTTCCTGCCTTCAATAACGTGAGAGCGTCTCTACAGATATAATGCTTAAGGAACTCTTCCTTTGATCCGGCAACTTTAGCCTTCTCCTCAAGATACTGACTATTCGTCGGACGGGTTCTCCCGGTAATAATACAGGTAAGAACAGAGGGATCTTTTCCTATAGCTTTCTTAAATCGTTTATTAATTTCTGCAGCATCCATCATATTTTTGATATTATAAAATTGTTAAAAATAATGCAATTAAAATGTTGAAAAAAAGAGACCGACTCCTAAGTTATAGCAGCCGGTCTCCTCTTTGTTCAGCTATGATTAAGCAACGGTGATGTCGTTGGTAACCAGGGCGCGGCGAAGATCGCGAGCGTCAACGCGCTTGACAGTACGGCTGTACTGGTTGGCACGGTTAAGGACGCGGGCCTTCTTAACGGTGAAGGAACCATTGCGGTTGCGCTCCATCGTGACGAAGAACGTCTTCGGGCGAAGATTCTTGTTATCGTAGTTCATTGTTATTTCACCTCCTTTCTTTTTGGTTTCTCAATATTGGATCCTGTTTTTAAGTAATCCACTATTAAATTTTAAAATTTTCCGGGAGCTT
>Ga0214921_10001007_pt1 | contig 49171 bp, 48 predicted proteins | sample LL1505_MetaG_FD_177992 | JGI IMG/M metagenome (GOLD analysis project Ga0214921, IMG submission 177992) | Freshwater microbial communities from Lake Lanier, Atlanta, Georgia, United States - LL-1505 | ecosystem: Environmental > Aquatic > Freshwater > Lake | place: USA: Georgia | collected... | reverse complement strand
AGGAGGCATAGAGTCGGTCTTCACGGTGCTGGCGGTACACCACCAAAAAAGCCCGCCGACCATCAATATCTTTAACCAAGACCCTGATTGCGATCTGGATTACTGTGCCAACGTGGCGCGTGACCTGCCCATCGAGTACGCCTTAAAGAACAACTTCGGCTTTGGCGGAACCAACGGCGCGCTGGTCTTTAGGCGGGTCTAGGCCCCCAAAGCGCTGCATCGGAACCATTGACGATGCATCTGCCGCCGCCCGCACAGTGTTCTACCGGGCGCAGCAGAGCGCATTTAGGTGTTCTTCTGGCAGCCACCCTGGCCAACACGGTGTTGTTGACCGCACTAGCGGGCTCGGTGCAGCCCACCGTCTGGATGGGCTTGACCGGTTTGAGCATCACGCTGTCGGCCTGTTCATTGCTGGCGTGGTGGCGAAGCCCTGTCGGCGTTTTGGGCTGGTCGGGAAACCAGTGGTCTTGGGGAACCTTGGACCGCCAACTGCTGTTGGAGTTGCATTGGGCGCTTGACTTTCAGTTTGCGGCGCTAGTGAGATTTCAGCCGTCGCTCCCAGGCGGGCGCCGTCGCTGGTTCTGGTTGGAGCGGGGCCGCCAAAATGCGTTTGGGTGGACGGCGATGCGTCGCGCTCTGGTTGCCGGTCAGCGCTAGCGGGGCGGCTGGGCACGGTTGGGTGCGCAGCCCGGTGGTCCAACTATATTTTCTCGTTGGCTATTTAATTGTTGGATTGGTGCCCCATCTAGGGCGTGCTGTACAGGCAGCGCGCTGTGAAGGTCATCCGGCGCTTTACAAGATTCGACTTTGAGGTAACTTCTATGTTCTTGTCTTTCAATGTTCGACGCATGCGGGTCATGTCTGCGTCCTTCGTTTTGGCTTGCGTCACCGCGGCGCTGACCCTGGCGCCATGGCAGTCAACACAGGCCCAAACGCGCACTTTGCCGGATTTCACCGACCTGGTGGACCAGGTGGGGCCCTCGGTGGTCAATATCCGAACCATGGAAAAGGTGGTCCCGCGGGCGTCGCCAGGCAGCCCCGGCGACGAAGAAATGCTCGACTTTTTCAGGCGCTTCGGCTTGCCCATGCCGAATGCCCCTCGTCAGGCGCCGCGCTCGAATCGTCAGGGCCCCGAAGAAGAGCAGCCCAAGGGCGTGGGCTCAGGTTTCATTTTTTCGTCGGATGGCTTGATCATGACCAATGCCCATGTGGTCGAAGGTGCCGACGAGGTCTTGGTGACTTTGACCGACAAGCGTGAATTCAAGGCCAAGATACTGGGCTCGGACAAGCGCAGCGATGTGGCCTTGGTAAAAATAGAAGCCACCGGTCTGCCGGCCATCAAGGTGGGCGATGTGAGTCGCCTGCGCGTCGGCGAATGGGTCATGGCCATCGGGTCGCCATTTGGCCTCGAAAACACCGTCACGGCCGGCATTGTCAGTGCCAAACAACGAGACACCGGTGACTACCTGCCATTTATTCAGACCGACGTAGCGATCAATCCGGGTAATTCGGGTGGACCCTTGATCAACATGCGTGGTGAAGTGGTGGGAATCAACAGCCAGATTTATTCACGCTCCGGCGGTTTCATGGGGATTTCGTTCGCGATTCCTATGGACGAGGCGGTGCGGGTGGTAGAGCAGTTGCGGACCCAAGGCCGCGTCAGTCGCGGGCGAATCGGTGTTCAGATCGGGTCCGTGAGCAAAGAGGTGGCTGAGTCTCTGGGGTTGCCCAAGGCACAAGGTGCGCTGGTGACGGGTGTGGAAGCGGGTGCACCGGCGGAGAAGGCGGGGGTGGAGCCGGGCGACATCATCGTCAAGTTTGATGGTAAGACGATCGAGAAATCAGGCGATCTTCCTCGTATTGTGGGCAGCATCAAACCGGGAACCCGGACGACGTTAACAGTATTTCGCCGTGGTGGCATGAAGGAATTGAACGTCACGGTGGCTGAAATCGAGGCGGACAAGGTGGCCACGAAGCCGGAGGCGCCCGAGTCCAAGCCCAAAGGCGTGACGGGGCAGCAATACGGTCTGGTAGTCAGCGACCTGACCGAGGCGCAGAAGAAAGAACTGAAAGTCCGGTCTGGCGTCCGGATTGATGGCGCCACCGAGGCGGCGGCCCGGGCGGGACTGCGGGAAGGCGACGTCATTTTGGCCGTGGGCAACACTGAAGTGGGTTCGGTGCGTGACCTCGAGGCGGTACTTGCCAAGCACGACAAGAAGAAATCCTTGAACGTCTTGTTTCGCCGGGGCGATTGGACCCAGTTCGCGGTGATTAAACCTGGAAGTTAAGATTTCCGGGTTGGTGCCTGAATCCGTGGGAAGTCCCTTGCGAGTCAGGGGCTTTTCAGGGGCCAGGCGGGGCGTTGCTTCATCTTTTGAGGGCCTGCGTTCGTTAGAATGCAGGATGAGAGCGCCCCTCACAGGTGCAAAAATGGGGCTCCATAGTTCACATCGTGGGATTTCAGGGGCCGTCTGTCTGCCGATTCGCCGTTTTGCTCAAAACCCTGTTGAAAGCATGTGGATAAGTTGTTTGTAAAGTTTTTCCTGTCCGCCCCCGTGGCGCCGTTCGTTCTCCCCCGTCTGTGCTTTTCCCGCTTTTTACCTACAATGATCTCCCAGCTTTCGCAGTTGCCAAAGATTGTTGGTTCAGGGCGCGTTCGTTCAAGGACGCGCCCTTTTTTCTGGTCGAACGTTTTTAATCCAACCTTTTGAAGCCCTTGCTTGATGCAACACATCAGAAATTTTTCCATCATTGCCCATATTGACCATGGCAAGTCCACGCTCGCCGATCGGCTTATTCAGCGTTGTGGCGGCCTGGAGGCGCGCGATATGGAGGCCCAGGTGCTGGACTCGATGGATATCGAAAAAGAGCGCGGTATTACGATCAAGGCGCAAACCGCGGCGCTGCACTACAAGGCGGCGGACGGTCAGACCTACAACCTGAACCTGATCGATACGCCCGGTCACGTGGACTTTTCCTACGAGGTGAGCCGCTCACTTTCGGCCTGTGAGGGCGCACTCCTTGTGGTGGATGCCAGCCAAGGAGTGGAGGCGCAGACGGTCGCCAATTGCTATACCGCGCTGGACCTCGGCGTTGAGGTGCTGCCGGTGTTGAACAAGATTGATTTGCCGAACGCCGACCTTGACAACGCCCGCAGCGAGATTGAAGACGTGATCGGCATTGATGCTACCGATGCCATTCCCTGCTCGGCGAAAACCGGCGTGGGCATCGACGAAATACTCGAGGCCATCGTGGCCAAAATTCCAGCACCCAAGGGCAATCCCGAAGGCCCGTTGCGCGCGATGATCATTGACAGCTGGTTTGATGCATACGTGGGCGTGGTCATGCTGGTGCGCGTGGTGGATGGACGGCTGGCCAAGGGGGATCGCATCAAGATGATGGCCTCAGGCGCGATGTACAACGCCGATAACCTGGGCGTTTTCACGCCGGCCAATGAGCCGCGTCAATTCTTGCAGGCCGGGGAGGTGGGATACATCATTGCCGGCATCAAGGAACTGCAGGCGGCCAAAGTGGGCGACACCGTCACCCTGATAAAGCCCGGTACTGGTGGCGCCTCGGCCACCGCCACCGAGGCGCTGCCGGGTTTCAAGGAAATCCAACCCCAAGTGTTTGCGGGCTTGTATCCGACGGAAGCCAGCGAATACGATTCCCTGCGTGACGCACTAGAGAAACTCAAGCTCAACGATGCCTCGCTGCATTACGAACCGGAGGTGTCTCAGGCTCTGGGCTTTGGGTTCCGGTGTGGATTTCTGGGCTTGCTGCACATGGAAATTGTGCAGGAGCGATTGGAGCGGGAATTCGACCAGGATCTGATCACGACGGCACCCAGCGTGGTCTACGAGGTCATGAAAAACGATGGCACCGTCCTGATGGTGGAAAACCCGTCCAAGATGCCCGAGATCGGAAAAACCGCGGAAATTCGGGAACCCATCGTGACGATGCATCTGTACATGCCCCAGGAATACGTGGGCGTGGTGATGACGCTGGCCAACCAGAAGCGCGGCATCCAGATGAACATGGCCTACAAGGGGCGGCAGGTGGTTTTGACCTATGAAATGCCACTGGCCGAGATCGTGCTGGATTTCTTTGACAAGCTCAAGAGCGTCAGTCGGGGCTACGCCTCGATGGACTACGAGTTCAAGGAGTACCGCGCCGCAGACGTGGTCAAGGTGGACATCTTGCTTAATTCCGAAAAGGTTGACGCCCTGTCCATCATGTTGCATCGCTCTCAATCCCAGTACCGCGGTCGGGCGGTGGTGGCCAAGATGCGGGAGATCATTTCCCGTCAAATGTATGACGTCGCGATACAGGCGGCCATTGGGGCGAACATCATTGCGCGTGAGACAATCAAGGCCCTGCGCAAGAACGTGCTGGCCAAGTGCTATGGCGGTGATATTTCGCGCAAGAAGAAGCTCCTCGAGAAACAAAAAGCAGGTAAAAAACGCATGAAACAGATTGGCTCCGTGGAAGTTCCCCAAGAGGCTTTCTTGGCAATTTTGCAGGTAGAAGATTGATGCAAGCGTTGACTGCTTTGGTGTTGGGGGCCTTTGTGGCTTACGCAGGTTCTTGGTACCTGGGGTTCGTCGAGGGTAATTTTGCGCTGCTTCTTTTTATGGCCAGTGTCGTTAGCGGCCTGTATTGGCTGGCTGAGCGTTTCTATTTTCTTCCAGCGCGCATCGCGGCGGCAGACCGTTTGCAAGCGGCCGACGCCCAGCGACGTGCTGAGCTCGCGAAGCAAGGCATAAACCAGGTCGACGGTAGTGTCGCCCAAGCCAAAGCGGAAGTGTTGGCCCAGCCATGGTGGCTGGACTGGACGGCAGGCCTGTTTCCGGTCATCGTCTCCGTTTTTTTCTTGCGCTCGTTTATCGTAGAGCCTTTCAAGATTCCTTCAGGCTCCATGATTCCGACGCTCTTGGTGGGCGACCTGATCCTGGTGAACAAATTCCACTATGGACTGCGCTTGCCCGTGATCAATGCCAAGGTAACCGAGGGAAACCAGCCGCAGCGTGGCGACGTGATGGTTTTTCGCTACCCGCCCAAACCCAGCCTGGACTACATCAAACGTGTGGTTGGCTTGCCCGGTGACACGGTGGCTTACTTGAACAAACGGCTGACGATCAATGGGCAGGTGATCGAGACCACATCGATTCCCGAATTCTTTGACGACGACGCGATGCGTTACTTCAAGCAGTATGAAGAAAAGCTGGGAGACCAGCCTCATCGTCTCCTCAACGATGACGATCGTCCCGCTTTTGTGCCAGGCAATGATCGTTTTCCGGGCTCGGAAGCCTGCAATTACACGGTTGAGGGCGTGACCTGTAAAGTACCGGAAGGCAGCTACTTCATGATGGGTGACAACCGCGACAATTCTTTGGACTCGCGCTATTGGGGCTTCGTGCCAGAGCGAAATATTGTTGGCAAGGCATTTTTTGTCTGGATGAACTTTGGCAATCTGAAGCGCATAGGGTCATTCCACTAAATCTGCTTGAACCACGACATGCAACAGTTGCAGCAACGGCTGCAGCACGAATTCAAAGATCCCGCCTTGCTGGCGCGCGCGCTAACGCACCGCAGTTTCTCTATCGACCACTACGAGCGTCTGGAGTTTCTTGGGGATTCCGTCCTCAACGTGGCGGTCTCCGACCTTTTGTACCGCCGCCTCAGCGCCTTGCCCGAGGGTGACCTGTCACGCGTCCGGGCCAATCTGGTGCGACAAGACACGCTGCATAAGTTGGCGGTGGAGCTGGGGCTGCCCCGGCTGCTGAAGCTGGGCGAGGGCGAAATGCGTTCCGGCGGGCCCAAGCGGCCCTCCATCTTGGCGGATGCCCTCGAAGCGATCATCGGCGCGGTGTACCTGGACGCGGGCTATGCTGCGGCACAGTCCCTCGTTCAGCGCCTGTTCGAAGCCGTGGATGTCAATCCCCAGATGGACGCCATCGGCAAAGACCCAAAAACCCAGCTGCAAGAGTGGTTGCAGGGTCGCAAACTCAAACTGCCGGAGTACCGGGTCGTCACCATCATGGGGGCCGCACACCAGCAAAGTTTTGACGTGGCCTGTGAAATCGCCGAGCTTCGCTTGTCCGAACGTGGCCTGGGCGGCTCGCGCCGCGCCGCCGAGCAGGCCGCCGCGGCCGCCATGCTGCACACCATCAAAACCAAGGTCGATCATGACAACTAAAAAAACCACGCCCCAGACCCGTTCGGATGCTCCCGCCACCTCCACCGTGGTTCCGCGCATCGACGATGGCGCGGACCTCGAGAGCATGCTGGAAGGCTTGTTAAAGACCACGCCTCGTGCCGCCCCGGGCACTGCGAGCCAAGAAGGGGAGCGCTGCGGCGTGGTGGCGATTGTGGGTAAGCCGAATGTGGGCAAGTCCACGCTGATGAATGCCTTGGTGGGTCAGAAGATCAGCATCACTTCGCGCAAAGCCCAGACCACCCGCCACCGCATCACCGGAATTCATACCCGGGGTGCCACCCAGTTTGTGTTCGTGGATACGCCCGGGTTTCAGACCCGCCACAACAACGCCTTGAACCGGTCTTTGAACAAAACGGTAATGGGCGCCGTGGGCGATGTCGACTTAATCCTGTTTGTTGTCGAGGCCGGGATGTTTAACCAGGCGGACGCCAAGGTGCTGGCATTGTTGAGCAAAACCGTGCCCACGCTGTTGGTTGCCAACAAGCTCGACCAGGTGAACCGGCGAGCGGACATAGCACCCTGGCTGCAGGAAATGCAGCAGCGCCACGCATTTGCCGAATTTGTGCCCATGTCGGCCAAGAATGCCAAAGACATCGAGCGCATGCTGGGCATTTGCGAAAAATACCTGCCGGAGCAAGCGTGGTGGTACGCGGCGGACGAGCTGACCGATCGCAGCGAAAAATTCCTGGCCAGCGAGACCGTGCGCGAAAAGCTGTTCCGGCTGACGGGTGACGAGTTGCCTTATACGTCCACGGTGGTAATCGACAAATTTGAAGAGGAGGCCGGGCGGGGCAAACAAAAGCGTCTGTTGCGGATTGCCGCCACCATCGTGGTCGAACGTGATGGCCACAAGGCCATGGTGATCGGTGATAAGGGTGAGCGCATCAAACGCATTGGCATGGAGACCCGTGTCGAGTTGGAGAAATTGCTCGACGCCAAGGTGTTCATCGAAATGTGGGTGAAAGTGCGCTCTGGATGGGCGGATGATGAAGCCCGCGTTCGGTCCTTCGGCTACGAGTAAATGGCCACCCGGCGCATCGCTGACGAGCCCGCGTATGTGCTGCACCGCTACGACTGGAGCGAGTCCAGCCTGATTGTGGAGGTGTTTACCCGGCACCACGGGCGCATTGCGTTGGTGGCCAAAGGCGCCAAGCGCCCGAGCTCGAGTTTTCGCCCGATTTTGTTGCCCATGCAAGCGTTGAATCTGGCTTTTGGCGGTGACGCGGAAATTCGCACCCTCAAAAGCGCGGAGTGGCAGGGCGGACACGTTATGCCTACGGGTGATGCGCTTTTGTCCGGCTATTACTTGAATGAGCTGTTGCTGACCTTGTTGGCCCGCGACGACCCGCACCCGGTGCTCTTTGAGGTTTATGCCCGCGTGGTCGAGGTTATTGCCAGCCAGCATGGCGAGGTGTTGCAAGCCGCATTGCGCAGTTATGAGTTGCTCCTGCTGCGTGAAGTGGGCCTTCTTCCCCAGCTGGATTTGCAAACCATGACCATGGCCCCGCTGCAACCTGATGTGCGCTACGCACTGGTGCCTGAGGGTGGCTTGCGTTTGGCCCACGGTGATGACCGGGCCAGTTTGACCGGTGCCCAGTGGACCACCTTGCAGGCGGCCTTGTCGGAAGATGCACCCTTTACCACCACCTTGCGCGTCTGCGCAGACCTGAGTGCCGAACTCAAACCACAGTTGCGGGCCTTGCTGCACTACCATTGCGGTACCAAGACCTTGCGGACTCGGCAGATGATGATTGATATTCAGACCCTTTAACCGGCGCGCTTGTATCCATGAAGACCCACTCAACCGCACTCTCCGTCAACCTCAACAAAGTGGCGCTGGTCCGCAACACCCGGCACTTGGGTATTCCCAGCGTTACCCGCGCGGCGACGCTGTGTTTGCAGGCTGGCGCCTCGGGCATTACCGTGCATCCCCGCCCCGATGCCCGCCATATCCGCGCCAGTGACGTACGAGAGCTTGCGGCGCTCATGCAGGATTGGCCGGACCGCGAGTTCAATATCGAAGGCAACCCTTTCCACAACCTGATGGACTGTATTGGTGATTTGGTCGCGCGCAAGCTGCCGGTGCACCAAGTCACTTTTGTGCCGGACGGCGAAGGTCAGTTCACCAGCGATCATGGCTGGAGCTTCCCACAGGATGCGGATCGCCTTCGCCCGCTGATTGCCCAGAGCCATGCCTGGGGCGTGCGCGTGAGTTTGTTTATGGATGCAGAGTCCAGCGTGATGCCTGCCGCCCGTGCGGTGGGGGCCGACCGCGTCGAGTTGTATACCGAACCCTTTGCTGCGGCATGGGGCGGCCCGCAGCAAAACGCGCAGCTGCTGCGCTTTGCGCAAGCTGCGCGCGCGGCGTTGGACGCAGGGCTCGGCGTGAACGCCGGCCATGACCTCAACCTGGACAACCTGGCTGCGTTCGCGCGCCAAGTACCCGGTCTGAGCGAAGTCTCGATCGGCCACGCCCTGATCGGCGATGCGCTGGAGCAGGGCTATGGCGCGGCGGTAGAGGCCTATTTGCGCTGCCTGCGATCATGATTTACGGCATTGGGACGGACATTTGCGACATCCGCAGGATTCAGGCCAGCCTGGATCGCCACGGCGAGCGCTTTGCGGCCAGGGTCTTGTCTGCCGGCGAACTGGCGACTTGGAGGGCCCGCAGCGAGCGCTGGCCCCAGCGCGGTGTGCGCTACCTCGCCACCCGCTTTAGCGCCAAAGAAGCCTTCAGCAAAGCCATTGGGCTGGGGATGCGCATGCCCATGGCTTGGCGTCTGTGCGAGATTGCCAACCAGCCCAGCGGAGCGCCGGTGGTGGTGCTCCACGGCGGATTGAAGTCTTGGTTCGACGCTAAAGGTCTGACAGCCCAGGTCACATTGAGCGATGAGAGTGACTATGCCGTGAGCTTTTGCATTGTTGAGGCCCCTTAGCTTGCCGCCTGTGGTGATCGCTACCTCCGAACCGTCTTTTTAGCCATGAGTTTTCACGCCCCCTTGGTCATCGACATCGCAGGCACCCACCTGACTGCGCAAGACCGTAAGCGCCTGCGCCACCCCTTGGTCGGCGGTCTGATTCTTTTCGGTCGCAATTGGGAGAGCCGCGCCCAACTCACCGCACTATGCAAGAGCATCAAGCGCGTACGCCCAGACTTGCTTATTTGCGTCGACCACGAAGGTGGCCGTGTGCAGCGTTTCAAAACCGATGGTTTCACCCATCTGCCGCCCATGCGCGCGTTGGGCGAAATGTGGCTGGAAGCGCCCCGGTCTGGGCGCAAAGCCGGGCCCTTGGACGCTGCCCGTGCCGCGAGCGCGTGCGGGTATGTGTTGGGCGCCGAGCTCCGGGCCTGCGGCGTGGACTTCAGCTTCACACCGGTACTTGACCTGGACCATGGCGGGAGTGGTGTGATCGGCGACCGTGCCTTTGCGCGCGACCCGCGCGTGGTGAGCCTTCTGGCCCAAAGCCTGGTCCATGGGATGTTGCAAAGTGGCATGGGCAGTTGCGGTAAACATTTTCCGGGCCACGGCTTTGTCAAGGCAGACTCGCATCTGGCCGTGCCGGTGGACCAGCGCGGCCTTAAGACGATTTTGGCGGACGACGCCGCACCCTACCGCTGGTTGGGCGCCACACTGCAGAGCGTGATGCCCGCCCACGTCATTTATCCCAAGGTCGACCGCCGACCGGCGGGTTTTTCGAGTGTTTGGTTGCAAGACATTTTGCGAGGCCGGCTAGGCTTTGAAGGCGTGGTTTTCAGCGACGATCTGTCTATGGTGGGTGCCAGGACATTAGAGGGCAGGGCGCTCAGCTATACGGAAGCGGCCTTGGCCGCTTTGACCGCCGGTTGCGATATGGTGCTTTTGTGTAACCAATCCCTGCCGCAAGCCGATGGATCCCAACCCATCGACGAGCTTATTGCCGGATTGACACAAGCCCACCTTCAGGCGGCCTGGCGTATGAACGAACGCAGCGAGGAGCGACGCTTGGAACTGCTGCCTTGCTTTGCGTCCCCGGATTGGGACAGTCTGATGGTCTCGCCCGCCTATATGCAGGCGCTGGACTGGCTGCCCTGATATGCACCGGCGTAGGGCGTGCTACGATCACCGAGTGATGAGTTGTTAACCCCTATTACAAGTTTTACAAAATGAAATTGAATTCTTTTCTCGCCGTGTCGGTGGTGTCTTTTGCCGCTACTTTGTCGTTTGCGCAGACGGCGCCTGCCGTTGCGCCGGTCGCACCGGCCGTAGTGCAGCCGGCGCCTGCCGCTGCCGTGGACAACACTTCCAAGGCGGAAGTGCCGACCAAGAAACACGCCAAGAAGCATGCCCACAAGGTGAATGCCAAGAAACACAAGGCGGGCAAGCACAAGAAAAAAGCGGTGATGTAATCCACCGGTTGCAAAAAAAGGCCCTCGCGGCCTTTTTTTACGTCTGCTGTTGAGGGCCCTGCCCGCAACGATCTATCCCGCTAAGGCGAGCGGTGCAACCGTGGCGATGACAGGGCGATGATCTGATCGGCCGTAGCTTGGTCGACATCGCGATGGGCCGCCAACAATTTTTGTTTTAGCAGCAAGTCCCGCAATTGCTGCACATCCCGAACCGAGGGAGCCACTTTGATTTGGGCTAACGCGGCTTGGTGGTTGCCAGATTGCACCAGCGCTGCAACTTTAGGAGCCCAAACGCTCGGACGCGACATGTATATTTCCCTTGGAATTTTTGGTGGTCGAAGGACCATTCTGGCACACAGTTCATTGAATCACCCATGAAAAAAACATCGTTGAAATGGGGGGCTGCGGCCCTGGTCCTCGGCTTGGTGGGGTGCGCAAGTCCTCCTGCCCTACCCCCATCGACCTCACCGAGTCCGACTCCTGAAGTCGCGCCGGTCGTTCGGGTGCCGCCGCGGATCGGGTTGGCGTTGGGCGGTGGCGCCGCGCGGGGTTTTGCGCATGTGGGTGTGATTCAGGTGCTGGAAGAGGCGGGTATCCGCCCGACGCTGGTCACCGGCACCTCGGCCGGTAGCCTGGTAGCGGCTTTGTATGCCAGCGGCAAGTCGGGGGCGCAACTTCAGCAGATTGCCGAAACGATGGAAGAAGCCACCATTGCGGATTGGACCCTGCAGATTTTTACCCGCGGTGTGTTGCGCGGCGAGGCCTTAGCCAAATACGTGAATACCCAGGTGGGCCAAAAGCCGATTGAGGCCATGGTGATTCCTCTGGGCATCGTAGCGACCGACCTTAACAGCGGCAACGACGTACTGTTCCAGCGGGGCGACACCGGTACCGCCGTACGCGCCTCCAGCGCCGTACCAGCGGTCTTTCAACCGGTGAAAGTCGGAAGCCGCGAGTATGTCGATGGAGGTCTGGTGTCGCCGGTGCCGGTGCGTGCGGCCCGCAAAATGGGCGCGGAATTGATCATCGCGGTCGATATCTCCACCCCGCCCGAAGCCAGTGCCGCGAACGGGACGCTCGAAATTTTGCTGCAAACCTTCACCATCATGGGGAAAAGCATTAGCGCCATTGAGCTCAAAGACGCGGATGTTCTGGTGCGTCCCTCGCTGCAAGGGGTGTCCAGCGCAGATTTCAGCGCACGCAAGCGATCCATCGAGGCCGGGCGTCAGGCCATGTTGCTGGCCCTGCCACAGTTGCGCGCCGCCATCGAAGCCAAGACGCACTGAGCTCTGCGTACCGCAGGACAAAAAAAAGGCCTCGTCTTGCAACGAGGCCTTGAAGGGATCCCTGAACCTGAAGGTTTCGAAAGGACCCGAGGAGACAAGCGGTGCGAGACATGGTCTCGCATGAAAATATTATGTCAGGGTTTTCCCTTGGTTAGGCGGAGGTAGGCAAAAAATACTTGCCTGCCTCCGAACCGGACAAATTAACGCTTTTTCGCAGTGGAAGTTGCTTGCTTGGTAGCGTTCGTCGCGGTGGCGGCAACGGCATTGAAGTTGGCTTCAGCAACGTCCGTGGCTTGCTTCACTGCTTTTTGAACCGATTCCAGAGCGGAGCTGGCAGCAGACACAGCGCTTTTCATCACGGCAACGGCAGACTCTGAACCGGCAGGCGCGTTTTTAGCAGCGCTGTCGACCAAGGCCGCGAATTTTTGCTGGGCTTCAGCAGCTTGGGCTTCCACCGACTTGGTGAACTCAGCGCCAGCGCCGGAAGCGATGTCGTACAGGTGACGGCTGTAAGCAGCAGTCTTCTCAGCCAAAGGCTGCAGCAGACCGGATTGCAGGGCCAACAGTTCTTGTGCGTCTTTTACGCTCAACATGGTTTGGACATGGCTCGAAGCCTCAGAAAGAGCGGCTTTGGAAGCGGTCAGGTTCAATTCGACGATTTTCTCGACGCCTTCGAAAGCCTTGTGGGTCAAACCAAACATGGTTTCCAGGTTGGATTTGTGAGAGGCGACAACTTGTTCTACGGTCAACATGTAAATACTCCAAAAAGTTAAGTTTGAAAAACCATCTGCGCCGTAACTCAACCCCTGGTTGTTTATGTTGCAGTGCAGCATGGTTGGAATTATAGGGAGCAAAATCGGCATTGCAAGACATTTTTGTTGCAATGCAACATATTTTTGTGTTTTCCTACAAAAATTTTTTCAACGAACCATTGAAAAGGCGTTTTGAGAGGGGAAAGTAGGCGGTTGAGCCCTGTTGTACGGTCGCCACTGGGACCAGGGCGGGGCGCTATTGAGGCTCTCGGGTGGCAAAATTCCGCCTCCCCGACCTGCCGCAAGCAGAATCGATTCCTTGACCAGCGCTCTCAACTCCCAGCACGCATGTCCAAGCCTATTCCGTCAAGCCGCACCGACTACCGTGCCTGGCGCACCATTTCTACGCGGTGGATGGACAACGACGCCTATGGCCATGTGAACAACGTGGTGTATTACAGCTGGTTCGATACCGCGGTTAATGCCTACTTGATCGAACATGGCGCCTTGGACGCAACCCAGGGCGCCAGGATCGGCCTGGTCGTGGAGACCCACTGCAATTTTTTCGCTCCCTTGTCCTTCCCTCAAAACGTGGACGTTGGATTGCGCGTAGCGCACCGTGGCACGTCCAGTGTGCGCTATGAAATTGGCATTTTTGGCAGCTGCGATACTGCAGCGGCTCAGGGTCACTTTGTCCACGTTTACGTCGACCCACAGACACGAAGGCCCGCACCACTTTCACCCACCCTCCTATCAGTATTGGACGCTTTGCTATGAACGCTGTATTTACAGACTTCAACCCGGTTGATGCTGCCATCACCTCCCGCAGGTCGGTGCGGGCTTTTACTGACCAAGCCGTGGAACGGTCGGTTTTGACGAAATTGCTTGAGGTGGCGAGTCGAGCTCCGTCAGGCACCAATACCCAACCCTGGAAGGTCTATGTGTTGCAGGGAGGCAGCCGCGACAGTCTGGTGGCAAAGGTGTGCGCCGCCCATGACGCCGTGCGTTCGGACCCCGCTCTGGGCGCGCAGTATGTCGAAGAATACGACTACTACCCTGAAAAATGGGTGAGCCCCTATATTGACCGTCGCCGTGAAAATGGCTGGGGCTTGTACGGACTCTTGGGGATTGGCAAGGGCGACAAAGACCAGATGCATGCCCAGCATCAGCGCAACTACCGGTTTTTCGATGCGCCCGTGGGTCTGATGTTTACGATGGATCGGGTCCTGGGGCGAGGGTCTCTGGTGGACTACGGCATGTTCATGCAAAGCATCATGGTGGCCGCCCGCGGTCAGGGTCTGTCCACCTGCCCGCAAGCGGCCTGGAACGGCTTTTCAAAGATCATCCTTCCGCACATCGGTGCCGGACCCGACGAAATGCTGGTGTGCGGTATGGCGCTGGGTTACGCCGACGAGGCGGCGCCGGTCAACCGTTTTCATACGCCGCGGGTTCCCGTGCAAGACTTCACTACTTGGTTGGAATGACGGTTTGGCTACCGACACCGTATAGAGCATCTCATGACATCTACTTCCTCTAAACCCCACATTCTGGTGACCCGGGCGATATTCCCTCAGGTCATTGAGCGACTTTCAGCCCACTTTGAAGTGGAGACCAACCCGGCGGACGATCTCTGGGATCGGGCAGAACTGCTGCGGCGATTGCAAGGCAAGGTCGGGGTCTTTACCACCGGCGTGGAGCGCATCGACGCGGCGCTTTTGAGTCAATGCCCGGAATTGAAAATTTGCGCCAACATGACGGTCGGCTACAACAATTTTGATCTGGATGCCATGACCGCGGCAGGCGTGTTGGGCACCAATGCGCCAGACGTCTTAACCGAGACCACGGCGGACTTTGGCTTTGCGCTGCTGATGGCTACCGCGCGACGAGTCACTGAAAGTGAACATTTTTTGCGCGCTGGGCATTGGACGCGTTGGAGTTACGACATGTTCTCCGGCGCTGAGGTGCACGGCACCACCTTGGGGATCTTGGGCATGGGGCGTATTGGGCAAGCGATTGCACGCCGGGGCGCCCATGGCTTTGGTATGCAGGTGATCTATCACAACCGCTCACCCCTGGGCGCGGCGCTGGAACAAGATTGCAAGGCTCGCTATGTGAGCAAGCAGGAACTACTCCAGACGGCGGACCACTTGGTATTGGTGGTGCCTTACAGTGCTGCCTCCCACCACAGCATTGGCGCGGCCGAAATTGCTTTGATGAAGCCGACCGCGACCTTAGTCAATATTGCGCGTGGCGGCATCGTCGACGACGCCGCACTGGCGCAGGCACTCAAAAACCGGGTGATTGCGGCAGCGGGCCTGGACGTATTTGAGGGCGAACCTAGCGTTCACCCCGACTTACTTAAAGTGCCCAATGTGGTCCTGACGCCGCACATCGCCAGCGCCACGGAAGGCACGCGGCGGGCTATGGCCGATCTTGCCGTGGACAACCTGGTGGGCTACCTGGTCCACGGCAAGGCCAAGACGCCGCTTAACCCGGCGGTGACCGCCGCCCGTTAAGGTGTGAGCGGGCGGGTACGGTCACAGCAAGGCCCGCACCGTATCTTTGAGCAAGGCCAGGGTCGCCTGTTGGGTGAGCGTGGTGGGCCGCGATGCACTCAGCGCAACGCTCAGTCCGATGCGCAGCGGCTCACCGTTGGCCAGAATGGACCGCATGCTGAAGGCGCTTGGACGGGTCGACCGGGCCACGGCATTGCGCGAGAGAACGGCGCAGCCCGCACCATCATCCACCAGATCCAAGATGGCAGAGATGCCGTCTATTTCCAGGGCCACGCTGGGCCGGCAGCCGAGCGCGGCCATTTCCGACTCCACAAACATCCGTATCGCATTCGGGCGGCTGGGAATGACCAGGGGCAGGGAAGCGATGGCTTGCAAGGGGATCGGGCCCGGTGGCGGATCCTCCTGCAGGCCCGGTGGTCTGGCTTGAACCAACAGCAATTCTTCGCGGATCAGCGGGCTGACTTCCAGGCCCACGACGGACGCGGTGTTGTACAGCACGGCAATGTCCAGCCGCCCGGTGGTCAGGCCATCTTGCATGGCCGTGGACAGGCCTTCGCTGATGGACAACTGCGCCTGAGGTAATTCAAGCCGGAAGGCGCGCGTCAATGGCACTGCGAGTACCCGGGCCACGCTGGGCGGCAAGCCCAGCGCGACGCGGCCCGCCAAGCCGCCGCGCACCCGGGCCAGGTCTTCACGGGCGCGGGCCACCTGGTGCAGGATGCCGCGTCCGTGTTCCAGCAACAGTTGCCCGGCCTCGGTCGGCGCCGCGCCGCGGCCATTGCGGGTGAGGAGGGTTTGGTGTAACTCCACTTCGAGCAGGCGCACCTGGCGGCTGAGCATGGGCTGGGTCGTGTTCAGCGCGGCAGCGGCACGGGTAAAGCTGCCAAGTTCAGCGACCCGGACAAAGTATTCCAGTTGTTTGAGGTCCATCGCCCCTCCTTTCCGCGATTTTTACATGACCAAGGGTGTGTTATGCATTTTTTGACTATCTGATAGATGCAACTTCAGGGAAACGTTCTGGGTATTTCGCAATCACAATGCGCGCATTCCCTTTCCAAGCGCTGCTGCCCTCATGCCCTCAGGTTCTCAAACTGCGATTCCCTGCTTGTTGATGCGGGGCGGTACGTCCAAAGGACCATTTTTTCGGTCGGCGGATTTGCCGCAAGACCTGGCGAAGCGTGACCGCGTGTTGCTCGCTGCCTTGGGGTCTCCGGATGCTCGGCAGATTGACGGCGTGGGCGGCGCCCACCCGCTGACCAGCAAGGTCGGTATCGTGAGCGAAAGCTCGGTCGCGGGTGTGGACCTGGACTTTTTGTTTGCGCAGTTGCAGCCTGAGAAGGGCGCCGTCGACACCACCCCCAATTGCGGGAACATGTTGGCCGCCGTCGTGCCGTTTGCGCTGGAAACCGGCATGGTGCGGGCACAGGGTCACACTACCACCTTGCGGGTACTCACCCTCAATACGGGCATGCAATGCGACATTACCGTGGACACGCGCGGTGGTGCGGTTCAATACACGGGCAGCGCGCGCATCGATGGCGCGCCGGGCACGTCGTCACCCGTGACCATCAACTTCCTGGACACGGCGGGCTCGGTGTGCGCCGGATTGTTGCCGACCGGTCAGGTCAAGGACCGGGTTACGGTCAAGCTCGCCGGACAGGAGGCCTTCACCCTGGATGTCACCTGCATCGACAACGGCATGCCCCTGGTGATTTTCAACGCCCGTGACTTGGGGTGCACTGGGTACGAAAGCGTGGCCGAGCTCAACGCCAACGGGCCGCTCAAGGCGCGGATTGAAGCACTGCGTTTGCAGGTATCCGTATTGATGGGCTTGGGGGATGTGTCCAAAAAGAACTACCCCAAGATGACCCTGATCGCGCCGCCTCGCGCCGGTGGAAGCTTGTGCACGCGCAGCTTTATTCCCCATGTCTGCCACGATGCGATTGGCGTTTTGGCCGCCGTCACCGTGGCTACCGCCTGCGTGATGCCGGGCTCGGTTTGCGATGGCGTGGCACTGATGCCGGACCATGGCCTGGAGCCGACCGTGTCGGTAGAGCATCCCACCGGTGAATTCAGTGTGGCCTTGGGCCTGGACCCGATCCAGCCCCAAAATGTGACCCGCGCAGCTTTGCTTCGCACCGCACGCCTGCTGATGCGCGGTGAAGTGATGGTGCCCGTCTCCGTGTGGGACGGCGCCCAGTAAGAAACGAGTACGACTTTTTTACAACAGGAGACCCCGAAATGAACCGTTTGAAATCTTGGTTGGCACTGCCCGTGCTGGCCTGCGCCATGGCCGCCTCGGCGCAAACTGTGACGCTCAAGCTGCACCACTTCTTGCCCGCTGGCTCGGCGGCGCAAACCATGTTCCTCAAGCCTTGGTGCGACCGCATCGCGCAGGAATCGGGCGACAAGATGAAGTGCCAGATTTATCCCTCCATGCAATTGGGCGGCACGCCCCCCCAGCTGTTCGACCAAGTCAAAGATGGTGTGGTGGATGTGACTTGGACCCTCTTGGGCTACTCGGCGGGGCGCTTTCCCATCGTTGAAGTGTTTGAGCTTCCCTTCATGATGCAAAGTCCTGAAGCGACCAGCAAAGCGGTCTGGGATTTTGTGCAACTCAATGACATGGCGGAGTTCAAGGACATCCATCCGCTGGCGTTCCATGTGCATGGCGACGGTGTTTTCCACATGGCCAACAAGCCCATCAAGGTGATGGCGGATCTGAAAGACCAAAAAGTTCGCGCCCCCACGCGCCAGACCAACAAGATGCTTGCTGCGCTGGGCGCAACGCCGGTGGCGATGCCGGTGCCACAGGTGAGTGAGGCGCTGTCCAAGTCCGTGATTGACGGCGCGCTGGTGCCTTATGAAGTGGTGCCCGCCGTCAAGATTCAGGAGTTGGTGAAATTTCACTCCGAGACGGATCCGGTGGAGCCTGCGATTTACACCTCGGTGTTTGTGCTGGCCATGAACAAGGCCAAGTATGAGAGCTTGCCGGCGGATCTGAAAAAGGTCATCGACGCCAACAGCGGTAAATCGCTGTCGGGGTTTGCTGGTAAAGCGTTCTTGGCGGCTGACGTCGAGGGCAAAAAGCTCACGACCAAAAATACCACCAACGTGATCCCGAAATCGGAGCTGGAAGCCTGGAAAAAAGTAGGCCAGACCGTGACCGACGCTTGGGTCGCTGACGTGACTGCCAAAGGCGCGAACGGCAAGCAACTGTTAGATAGCGCCCGGGCGCTGATTGCCAAAAACACCGACAAGTAATCTGATCGTCGGTAACGGGCTGCAGGTGTTCACGCACTTGCGGGCCTGAACCCGGTCACTCGTCTTTTTTCGGTTCGTACCGACCCTGCCAGCGCGATGGTGTTGTAGACCAAGGAACTTCCATGCAAGAAACCCATTCCAATCCCGGAGCGACATTGTCCCCGCAGGATTTTGGTCCCCTGGGCCGAAGCCTGTTCTCTTCCTGCCGATGGCTGTCGCTGCTCGGGGGGACGGTTTTTTTGGCTTTGGTGGCCATGAGCATCGTGAGTATCGTGGGCCGCAAGCTCTTTTCGGCCCCGGTTCCGGGTGACGTGGAGGTTCTGCAGATGGCTGCGGCCTTTGCTTCAGCCAGCTTTTTTGCCTATTGCCACCTGAACGGCGGTGACGTCAAGGTCGACTTTTTTACTGCCCGCGCGAGTGCAAAAGTGGTGCACTGGTTGGAGGCCATGGGCTCGGCGCTGGTCGGCGTGTTTGGCAGCGTGGTGACCTGGCGTGCCTTGGCGGGCGCATTGTCCATCCGTGAGGCGGGTGAAACCAGCATGATTTTGGGCTGGCCGCTGTGGATTGCGCAAATCCTGATGGTGCCCGGCTTCGTGCTGCTGGCGCTGGCCGGTTTCTACATGGCAGCCTTGCACGTGCGTCACAGCGTAGGAACCGGGTCGGGGGCTGCAGCATGAGCGGTATTGCCATTGGCGGGTTGATTTTTTGCGGCCTGATGTCGTTGCTGGTGCTGCGCGTACCGATTGGTATAGCGATGTTTACCGCCGGAGCAACGGGCTACTTTTATCTGACAGACGGTCAGGCCCTGCCGTTGCTGAACTTTCTAAAAAACCTGGCGTATGCCCGCTTGTCGAACTACGACATAGTGGTGATTCCGCTGTTTTTGTTGATGGGTCAGTTTGCCACCCACGGTGGTCTGAGTGCCGCGCTGTTCCGATTCGTTGAGGCCTTTATGGGCCACTTCAAGGGCGGTATTGCGATGGCGGCCATTGGTGCCTGTGCCGGTTTTGGTGCCATTTGCGGGTCGTCTCTGGCCACGGCGGCTACCATGGGACAGGTGGCTTTGCCGCAGCTGCGTCGCTTTGGATATTCGGGCGCTCTTTCGACCGGCGCGCTGGCAGCGGGTGGCACGCTCGGCATCATGATCCCTCCCTCGGTGCCCTTGGTGATCTACGCCATCCTGACCCAAGAGTCGATTGGCAAGTTGTTCATGGCCGCGGTGTTGCCCGGCCTGATTGCTACCGCAGGTTACATGCTGGTGGTCAAGATTATCGTCACCTTGCGACCGCAGGCTGGCCCGGCTGGCCCACGCGTGCCATGGGCCGAGCGCCTCAACGCCACGCTGCATGTGGCGCCGGTGCTGCTGGTGTTCTTGGTGGTAATTGTGGGTATTTACGGCGGCTGGGCCAACCCCACCGAGGCCGCGGCCATTGGCGCGGCAGCGTGTGGCGTGTTGGCAGTGGTCAGCGGCGGCATGCGCGGGCGCGGAGTGGTGGACAGCATCTTGGGGACTGCGCAGGCCACCGCCATGATTTACTTGGTGTTGCTGGGGGCAGACATGCTGAATACCGCACTGGCACTGTCCCAAATGCCCGTCGAATTGGCCGCATGGGTGCAGGCCAGCGCCCTGAGTCCAATGGTAGTGATGGTGGCGATTCTGGTGATTTATATCTTCTTAGGTTGCGTGATGGACAGCCTGGCCATGATTTTGTTGACTATTCCCATCTTTTATCCCGTAGTCATGGGCTTGGACTTTTATGGGCTGACCTCCACCGACAAGAGCGTTTGGTTTGGCATCCTCGCGCTGATGGTGGTCGAAATCGGACTGGTCCATCCACCGGTCGGCATGAACGTGTTCATCATCAACCGCTTGGCCAAAGACGTCCCGCTGGTGGAAACCTTCAAGGGCGTGGTGCCGTTTTTGCTGTCCGATTTCATGCGCATCGCACTGCTGCTGGCATTCCCCTCGATTTCTCTGGTGCTGGTGCACACTTTCAAGGCTTGACCCAATGACCCGTTCTATTCGTACCCAGGTTGCCATCATTGGTGCCGGCCCGTCGGGCTTGCTGCTGGGGCAGTTGCTGTTTAAGGCTGGCATCGACGCGGTAATTGTGGAACGCCAGAGCCCGGACTACGTGCTGGGCCGGATCCGCGCCGGGGTGCTGGAACAAGTCACCATGGACTTGCTGGACGAGGCAGGTGTCGGTGCCCGCATGCACCGCGATGGACTGGTCCACAGCGGCTTTGACATGTTGTTTGCAGGGCAGCGCCACCGTGTGGATTTAGCGGCGCTCACGGGGGGCCAAAACGTGATGGTCTACGGCCAGACCGAAGTCACACGCGACCTGATGGATGCCCGCATGCAAGCCGGATTGCCCACTTTTTACGACGCAAGCGAGGTGCAGGTGCTGGACTTTGACACCGAGCAGCCCCGAGTGTGGTTCAACAAGGACGGTGAATCCTACGAGATCCAATGCGACTTCATTGCGGGCTGCGACGGCTTTCACGGTGTGTGCCGCGCCAGCGTACCGCGCGCAGCCATCAAGGAGTTTGAAAAGGTGTATCCCTTTGGCTGGCTGGGGCTCTTGTCGGACACGCCGCCTGTGCACCATGAGTTGATTTATGCGAACAGCCCCCGAGGCTTCGCCCTGTGTTCACAGCGCAGCGCCACGCGCAGTCGTTATTACCTGCAAGTGCCGCTGACCGATTCGTTGGACCAGTGGTCGGACGATGCGTTTTGGGCGGAGTTGCGCTTGCGCCTCGACGAGCAGGCGCGTGCCGAACTGGTGACCGGGGCCTCGATTGAGAAAAGCATTGCGCCCTTGCGCAGCTTTGTGACCGAGCCCATGCGGTTTGGACGTCTTTTCCTGGCCGGCGACGCGGCGCATATCGTGCCCCCAACGGGCGCCAAGGGCTTGAACCTGGCCGCCAGCGATGTGAAGTATTTGTCCCAGGCCCTGCAAGATTTCTACGTCGAGCGATCCGATGCCGGCATAGTGGCTTATTCGGCCCGATGCCTTCGACGGATTTGGCGGGCTGAGCGTTTTTCGTGGTGGTTCACCACGTTGATGCACCAGTTCCCGTCGGACGCTGCCATCGACGCCCGGCTCAAAGAGGCCGAGTTGGACTACCTGATGCACTCGCAGTCCGGTCTGCGCTCGATCGCCGAGAACTACGTCGGCTTGCCGCTCAATTTCGGTAGCACTGCAGTCTGACCCCCCCACTTATCTGAAAGATCCCTGTCCATGATCATCGACGTGCACGGTCACTACACCACCGCTCCGCAGGCGCTGGAAAATTGGCGCAAGCAACAAATCGCCGGCATTCAGGACGCCGTACGGATGCCCAAGGTGTCCGACCTCAACATTAGCGACGACGAATTGCGCGAGTCCATTGAGCTCAACCAGCTCGCCAAAATGCGCGAGCGGGGCAGCGACCTCACCATCTTTAGTCCGCGCGCTAGCTTCATGGCCCACCATATTGGCGACTTTCAGGTGTCTTCGACCTGGGCGGCGATTTGCAACGAGCTGTGCTTTAGGGTCGCTCAACTATTCCCGGACTCCTTTATTCCAGCGGCCATGCTGCCGCAGTCGCCGGGCGTGGACCCCGCGACGTCTATCCCCGAGCTGGTGAAGTGCGTGGAGCAGTATGGCAATGTCGGTATCAATCTCAATCCCGATCCCTCGGGCGGTCATTGGACTTCGCCCCCCTTGAGTGACCGCCATTGGTACCCGATTTTTGAAAAGATGGTGGAGTACGACATCCCTGCGATGATTCATGTGAGTACCAGTTGCAACGCCTGCTTTCACACCACGGGCGCGCACTATCTGAACGCGGACACCACGGCCTTCATGCAGTGCCTGACCAGTGATTTGTTCAAGGACTTTCCGACCCTGAAATTCTTGATTCCCCACGGCGGCGGCGCGGTGCCCTACCACTGGGGTCGCTTTCGGGGACTGGCGCAAGAGCTCAAAAAGCCCTTGCTGCAAGACCATCTGCTCAACAACATCTTCTTTGACACCTGTGTCTACCACCAACCCGGTATCGACCTGCTTACCAAAGTGATCCCGATCGACAACATCTTGTTCGCCAGCGAGATGATTGGGGCGGTGCGTGGCATTGACCCCGAGACTGGTCATTATTTCGATGACACCAAGCGCTACATCGAAAACTCGACCCAACTCAGTGCCGAACAGCGCCATCAGATTTACGAGGGCAATGCCCGTCGCGTGTTCCCCCGTCTGGATGCCGCCCTCAAAGCGAAAGGACGATAAGTATGAGTACCTTGGGCATTGTCAAACGCAACATCACCCGGGCGGACCCGGCGGCGGTCGAGAAGCTCGGCCGCTTTGGTGTGGCCACCATTCACGAGGCGATGGGCCGTCTGGGCCTCATGAAGCCCTTTATGCGCCCGGTCTACCGTGGCGCCCGCCTGTGCGGTACGGCGGTGACGGTATTGCTGCAGCCGGGCGACAACTGGATGATGCACGTGGCCGCGGAGCAGATTCAGCCGGGCGACTTGGTCGTGGCGGCTTGCACCACCGAAAACGAAGATGGTTTTTTTGGCGACCTGCTGGCCACCAGCTTTCAGGCGCGCGGCGCCCGTGGCCTGGTGATTGACGGCGGCGTGCGCGACGTCGACGAGCTTGAGCGCATGGGTTTCCCGGTGTTTAGCAAAGCTATTCACGCCAAGGGCACCATCAAGGCCACTTTGGGCTCGGTCAACGTGACCGTAGTTTGCGCAGGCGCCATCGTCCACCCCGGCGACGTGGTGGTCGCCGATGTCGACGGCGTCGTGGTGGTACCCGCTGCGCAAGCGCAAACTGTGGCCGACGCCGCTGAAAAGCGAGAAAGCTTTGAGGGCGAAAAGCGCGCCAAGCTCGCCTCGGGTGTGTTGGGACTGGACATGTACAAGATGCGCGAACCCCTGGCGGCGGCGGGATTGAAATACATCGATTGATGCACCTCGCTTCGGCGCTTGCGCGCCGCATCCCGGCTCATGCTGTCCTGCGGACAGAAATCGCCAGGCTGCGGCGCACAAGCACCTCTTGCCACCGTTTTTTTCAGGCACCTTATGACGAAACCCACTTCCGGCGATTTCTCCAAGACCCCTGGCTGGCTGGACTGGTACAGCGGCCCCAGCCAACCGCGCTTTAAGCTGCCCGCGGGCAGCGTGGACGCCCATTGCCACGTCTTCGGGCCTGGCGCGGAGTTTCCGTACGCGCCCGAGCGCAAGTACACGCCGTGCGACGCCTCCAAGGACCAGCTGTTTGCGCTGCGCGACCACTTGGGCTTTGCCCGCAATGTGATCGTGCAGGCCACCTGCCACGGCGCGGACAACCGGGCACTGGTGGACGCTTTGCTGCACTCCAAGGGCATGGCGCGTGGCGTGGCCACGGTCAAACGCAGCTTGAGTGACGCGGAGCTGCAGGCCATGCACGATGCCGGTGTGCGGGGCGTGCGATTCAATTTTGTCAAGCGGTTGGTGGACTTCACGCCCAAGGATGAGTTGCTGGAAATTGCGCATCGCATCCAGGCCTGGGGCTGGCATGTGGTGATCTATTTTGAGGCGGTGGACTTGCCCGAGTTGTGGGACTTCTTCACCGCGCTGCCCACCACCGTGGTGGTGGACCACATGGGGCGGCCCGATGTCTCGCTACCGGTGGAGGGGCCGCAGTTTGCGCTGTTTCAACGGTTCATGCGGGAGCATCCCAATGTCTGGAGCAAAGTGAGTTGCCCGGAGCGTCTCAGCGTCACCGGGCCGCAGGCGCTGAACGGAGAGCAAAGCGCCTACCGCGACGTCATTCCCTTTGCCCGCGCGATTGTTGAGGAATTTTCCGACCGCGTGCTGTGGGGCACCGATTGGCCGCACCCCAACCTGAAAGACCACATGCCCGACGACGGACTCTTGGTCGACTTTATTCCCGACATCGCTGCCACGCCCGCGCTCCAGCGCAAGTTGCTGGTGGACAACCCGATGCGCTTGTACTGGAACCAGGAGTAGCCATGGCTTTGGATAAACCCTATCTCGATGTGCCCGGCACCATCATTTTTGACGCCGAACAATCCCGCAAGGGCTACCACCTGAACCAGTTTTGCATGTCGCTCATGAAGGCTGCAAATCGCGAGCGTTTTAAGGCCGACGAGCGTGCTTATCTCGATGAATGGCCCATGACAGAAGAGCAAAAGCTGGCCGTCCTTTCCCGCGACCTGAACCGGTGCATGGCCAGCGGCGGCAATATTTATTTTCTGGCCAAGATCGGCGCTACCGACGGAAAAAGTTTTCAGCAGATGGCCGGCTCCATGACCGGCATGACCGAAGAGGAATACCGCAACATGATGATTGCAGGGGGACGCTCCGTGGAGGGCAACCGTTACGTGGGCGAAGACGGCACCGCGCAAGCCCACCGACAACCCCAGGGTTCGGCATACGCACACCCGACAGCGGGACATTGAGCATGGCACGCATTACCGCCTCCGTTTACACCTCGCACATCCCCGCCATTGGCGCGGCGCTGGACCTGGGCAAGACCCACGAACCCTATTGGCAACCGGTCTTTCAAGGGTACGAGGCCTCCAAGACCTGGATGCAGCAACACAAGCCCGATGTCATCTTTTTGGTTTACAACGACCATGCCACGGCCTTTGATCTGGATTTCATTCCCACCTTCGCCATCGGGACGGCCGCGTCCTACGCCCCGGCCGATGAAGGTTGGGGCCCGCGTCCAGTGCCGACGGTACAGGGTCACCCCGAGCTGGCCGCCCACATTGCGCATTCGGTGATTCAGCAGGACTTTGACCTCACCATCGTCAACAAAATGCCGGTTGACCATGGGCTGACGGTGCCCCTGTCGTTGATGTGCGGCCAGCCGCCGGCAGACCACTTTGCCTGGCCGTGCCCGGTGATTCCGTTTGCGGTGAACGTGGTGCAGTACCCGGTGCCCAGCGGCCAGCGCTGCTTTGCGTTGGGGCAGGCGATTCGCCGCGCGGTCGAGAGTTTTGACGAAGACCTGAACGTCCATATCTGGGGCACCGGCGGCATGAGCCACCAATTGCAGGGGCCGCGCGCGGGCCTCATCAACAAGGCCTTTGACAACGCCTTTTTGGACCAGCTGATTGCCGACCCCGCAGCCGCCGCACGCATCCCGCATATCGACTACGTGCGCGAGGCGGGCAGCGAAGGCATTGAGCTCGTGATGTGGCTGATCGCCCGCGGCGCCATGGCGGACGTGGCGGGCGGCAAACCACCGCGCGTAGCGCACCGCTTCTACCATGTGCCCGCCAGCAACACGGCGGTGGGCCATTTGATACTGGAGAACGCCTGAATGACACAACCCATCAAAGTCGCCCTGGCGGGCGCTGGTGCCTTTGGCATCAAACATCTGGACGGTATTCAGCAGATCGAGGGCGTGCAAGTTGTCTCGCTGGTCGGTCGCGAGTTGGAGAAAACCCAGGAAGTGGCCCGCAAATACGGCATCGGCCATGTCAGCACCGATTTGGCCGACAGCCTGGCCCTGCCCGAAGTGGATGCCGTCATTTTGTGTACGCCGACCCAAATGCATGCCTCCCAAACGCTGGCCTGCCTGCGCGCGGGCAAGCACGTTCAGGTGGAGATTCCGCTGGCGGACCGCTGGACTGACGCCGCTGAAGTGGTGCAGGTGGCGCAACAAAAGGGCTTGGTCGCCATGTGTGGCCACACCCGGCGCTTTAACCCCAGCCACCAATGGGTCCACCAGAAAATCGGGGCGGGTGCGTTCCAGATTCAACAAATGGACGTACAAACCTATTTCTTTCGCCGCAGCAACATGAATGCCCTGGGCCAGCCCCGCAGCTGGACTGACCACCTGCTGTGGCACCACGCCGCCCACACGGTCGACCTGTTTGCTTATCAGGCGGGCAGCCCCATCGTTAAAGCCAACGCCTTGCAAGGGCCGATTCACCCGACCTTGGGCATTGCCATGGACATGAGCATCCAGTTGCAAGCGGCCAATGGCGCTATTTGCACCCTGAGCCTGAGCTTTAACAACGACGGACCGTTGGGGACCTACTTCCGCTACATCGGCGACACCGGCACCTACCTGGCGCGCTATGACGATTTGTTCACTGGCAAAGAAGAAAAGATCGATGTGTCCCAGGTGGCGGTGTCAATGAATGGCATTGAGTTGCAGGACCGGGAGTTCTTCAGCGCGATCCGCGAGGGGCGTGAGCCCAATGCGAGCGTGGCCCAGGTGCTGCCGTGCTACGAGGTGCTGCACGCCTTGGAGCAGCAATTAAGCGCTGCCTGAGCCCACGGCCATGCAAATGCAACACTTGGGGCTGATCGGGTATGGAGAGGTCGGCCGTATCTTTGCGGCGGGCTTGGGAGCGCACTTCGCCTCCGTTCGCGTGTGGGACATTGACTTTCGCGCGGTCCCCTCTGGCCTGCAGGCGTGTGCATCACTGCACGCGCTGGCGCAGAACTGCGATCTGGTGATCTCCGCCGTGACCGCCGCGAACACACTCGCAGTGGCCCAGGAGGCAGCACCGCACCTGCGTCCCGGCACATTGTTCCTCGACCTGAATTCCGCCTCGCCCGGCACCAAACTGCAGGCGTCCCAGGTGGTGGAGGCGGCGGGTGCCCACTATGTCGAGGCCGGTGTGATGACGTCGGTGCCGCCCTTCGGGATCAAGGTGCCCATGCTGCTGGGTGGACCTCAAGCGCAGGCCCTGTCCGTGCGCTGCAACGCCATGGGCATGGACACCCGTGTGGTGGCAGCCACGATTGGCACCGCCTCGGCAATCAAGATGTGCCGCAGTGTGATGATCAAAGGTCTGGAGGCCCTGGTGATCGAGAGCTACACCACGGCCCGGGCCTATGGTGTTGAGGCCCATGTGCTCCCGACCTTGGCGGAGACTTTTCCGTCCATTGACTGGGAAAAAACTGGCGGCTATTTTTTCAGCCGGGTGGCACAGCACGGGAAGCGCCGCGCCGAAGAAATGCGTGAATGCGCCCAGACCGTACGAGAAGTTGGTTTTGCGCCCCTCATGGCAGAGGCCATCGCTGAAAAACACCAGTGGGTGGCGGACCAGGCGCGCGCTGGCGTGCTGGATGGCGTGGAAAAGTCCGCACCTTGGCAGGCCTATGCGGACGCCTTGTTGGCCGCTCCCAAGCCTTAAACCTGTCAGAGGCGCCGCGCGGCCGATGGCCCGGTGGTGCCCGCGGATCGATCGCCGGGTTTCTGAACCACAATGTTGGTTTGGAGGGCAGTCGCTTTGAACAACGAGATTTTGCTTGTGGTGGTATTGCTGGTGCTGAATATCGCACTGGCGTTATGGGCCGTTTTGCGTCGCAGCGGAGGGGCGGCAACCGTGGCCGCTGCCCAGGCGCAGTCCGAGCTGGTCCAGCTGCTGCAGGCCCATACCGAGCGCCTTGACCGACTGGAGCGGGAGTTGCGCCGCGAGTTCAGCGAATCGGCCCGCGACGGCCGCCAGGAGTCCGCGCAGAATCTGGCCACCTTTCAGCAAACCCTGACGCAGCAAGCCGCCGAGGCGACGCGCACCCAAAACACCCAGATCGATGCCTTCGGTTTGCAGCTGGCGGGCTTGCAAAAGTCGCTCTCGGACACGCTGAGCACCCAACTCACGGCCTTGAGCGAGTCCAACGCCCGGCGTATTGCCGAACTCAGTGAGACCAGCGCCCGCACCCTGACCGAGGTGCGCCAGACCTTGGACGCCCAACTGGCCCAACTGCAAGCCACCAACGCCACCAAGCTGGACGAAATGCGCGCCACCGTGGACGAAAAGCTTCAATCCACCTTGCAGGCGCGTTTGGGCGCAGGCTTCAAGCAGGTGGCCGACCAGTTAGAGCAAGTGCACAAGGGCCTGGGCGAAATGCAAACCCTGGCCCAAGGGGTGGGCGACCTCAAGCACTTGCTGACCAATGTCAAAACCCGGGGCATATTTGGCGAAGCGCAGCTCGCATCGCTGTTGGAGCAGGTGTTTGTGAGCGAACAATATGCCGCGCAGGTGGCCACCCGGCCGGGTAGCAAAAACGTGGTGGACTTTGCCATCAAGCTGCCAGGCAAGTCGGACGACGGCGCGCCGCTGTGGCTGCCGATCGATGCCAAGTTTCCCAATGAGGACTACGAGCGTCTGCTGGACGCCCAGGGCAGGGCGCATGCGGCTGACGCCGCCGACGCAGGCAAGGCGCTTGAGCTGCGTATTCGCCTGGAAGCCAAGTCGATCGCTGAAAAATATGTGGCGCCGCCGTACACCACCGACTTTGCGATTCTGTTCTTGCCCACCGAGGGCCTGTACGCCGAAGTGCTGCGCCGGCCGGGCTTGATGGAGGCGCTACAACGCGAATACCGCGTTACTTTGGCAGGCCCCACGACGCTGCTGGCGATGCTCAGCTCGCTGCAGATGGGTTTTCGTACGCTGGCGCTGGAAAAGCGCTCGAGTGAGGTGTGGCAGGTCTTGGGAGCGGTCAAGACCGAGTTTGGAAAATTTGGCGACGTGCTGTCTAAGGTCAAGTCGCAGACCGAGACCGTACTCAAAACGCTCGACGGTGCCGAAGTGCGCAGTCGCGCTATGGGCCGGGCCCTGAAAAAAGTGGAAAGCCTGCCCGAATCGCAGGCGGCTGCGCTCATTCCACAAGACAAAGACTTCGACAGCGACGCCACGTCGGGCGCCCTGTGAACCCTGCTTCAGGGAGCGTCTTAGCCGCGCCGTCGCCCGATACCGCCGCGGCTTCGGAAGCGCAGCGAGCCTGGGGGCTGCTGCGCCTGATCTGCGGGCATATTTGCCTGCATGCCAGCATGGCAGGAATGCGACTGGCCACGCCCTTGCTGGCACTGCAACTGGGCCACAACCCGGTTCATGTGGGATTTTTGCTGGCGCTGTATTCGCTTAGCCAGGTCTTTTTGGCTTTGCCTGCAGGCCGGTTTGCCGACCGCCATGGCTTGCGCCGCCCGATGGGTCTGGGTGTGGTCGTGGCCATGGCCGGAGCCCTCCTGTCTTTGGTTTTCCCCGTGTTCCCGGTGTTGTGCCTTAGTGCGCTGTGCATGGGTGCGGCCACGGGAGGCGCCTCCATCGCCCTGCAACGCCATGTGGGCCGCGCCGCACGCGACAACACCGAGCTCAAGCGCGTGTTCAGTTGGTTGGCCATTGGCCCGGCAGTGTCGAACTTCTTTGGGCCGGTCAGCGCCGGCCTGCTCATCGATTACGCGGGGGCCGCTTGGAGCGGTGCAGTGCCATTGGCCGGATTCCGGGCGGCATTTTTGTTCATGGCCTTGTTGCCGATACTGGGCTGGTACTTCATTCGTGCGACCCCAGAGCTCGGTCCGGCCACCGGCACATCCGCTGCTGCCAGTAGCGCTTCGGCTTGGTCTTTGCTGCAGGAGCCCGCCATGCGTCGCTTGTTGCTGGTGAACTGGGCGTTGTCCTCCTGTTGGGATGTCCATACCTTTGTCGTGCCCATTTTGGGCCATGAGCGGGCTTTCAGCGCTTCGGTGATCGGTACGATTTTGGGCGGCTTTGCAATTGCCGCCGCTGCCGTGCGTGTGGCGATGCCCCTGGTGGCCGCCCACCTCAAGGAGTGGGTCGTGCTGACCTGCGCCATGCTCTTGACGGCAGGACTCTTTGCGGTCTACCCCTTCATGCAGTCGCCGTGGACCATGGGCTTGTGCTCGGCGTGCCTCGGGCTGTCGCTGGGTTCGGTGCAGCCCATGATCATGAGCACTTTGCACCAGATTACGCCGCAGTCCCAGCACGGTCAGGCGCTAGGACTGCGCTTGATGACCATCAATTTTTCCAGCGTCGTCATGCCACTGCTGTTTGGAACGGCCGGGGCGGTGGTGGGCGTGTCGGTGGTTTTTTGGACGGTGGGTACGCTGGTGGCTTGGGGCTCACACCTCGCCTGGCGCCTGCGCCCCTGACCGCAGGTCAGCCGGAGCCTTGAGGCTCTAGCGCGACGGCTTATTCGAGCCCATAAAAAGACCGGATTACGTCCCAGGCGGCTTGAGGGGTGTCGCAGTAGTTCAGCAGTCCTAAATCTTTGCGTTCAATCGCGCCTTCTTCGATCATCACCTCAAAATTGATCAGGCGCTTCCAGTAGGCGCTCCCATACAAAATGATGGGCACCGGCTTTTCCTTTTTTGTTTGTACCAGGGTGATGATTTCAAACAGTTCATCCAGCGTGCCATAGCCGCCGGGGAAAGCCACCAAGGCTTTCGCGCGCATCATAAAATGCATCTTGCGCGCCGCAAAGTAGTGAAACTGAAAGTGCAGCGATGGCGTCACGTAAGGATTGACCCGCTGCTCGTGCGGTAGGGTGATATTTAGGCCCAGCGTGGGGGCGCCCAACTCAAACGCTCCGCGGTTTGCGGCCTCCATGACGCCCGGACCACCGCCGGTACAAATGTAGAGTTGGTCCGCTTGGGGCTTGCCCTCGCTGTAGTGGGCCACCAAGCGTGCAAACTGCCGAGATTGCTCGTACCAGACGGCGTTGCGCTGATCGCGCCCGGCGCGCTCCAGGGCCTCGCCATCGTTACTTTGCTGGGCGGTTCGCAGCTTTTCAGCGGCCGCTTCAGGAGACAAAAATCGGGCGCTGCCAAACACCACGACGGTATGTTCAATGCCCTGGCGTCTGAGCTCGAGCTCGGGCTTGAGCATTTCAAGTTCGAACCGGATGCCCCGGGTTTCGCGACGCAGCAAGAACTCCGGGTCGGCAAAGGCTAAGCGGGCGGAGTCGCTGCTCGGGCCCGATTGCAGAACGTGCTGGAACTCGCGCCATTCACTGGCAAGATTGAAGGACGACAGGTTTTTGGTGTTTTCCATGGGTGAATTGTCGAGCATGGTGTTTTGTATACCGCCCTCCAAAAACAAAAAGCTCCCGAAGGAGCTTTTTTCGATAGGCGACTAAGAGGGATTAGACGCGCTTGCGGTATTCGCCGGTGCGGGTGTCGATTTCGACTTTATCGCCCTGGGCCACAAAGATGGGCACACCAATTTCGAAGCCAGTGGCAATCTTGGCAGGCTTCAAGACCTTGCCTGAGGTATCCCCTTTAACGGCAGGTTCGGTCCAGGTGATTTCCCGCACGACGCTGGTTGGCAACTCCACGGAGATGGCCTTGCCGTCGTAAAACACCACTTCCACCGCCATGCCGTCTTCCAGGTAGTTCAGCGAGTCGCCCATGTTTTCGGCTTCGACTTCATACTGGTTGTACTCTTCGTCCATGCAGACGTACATGGGGTCGGCAAAGTAAGAGTAGGTGCACTCTTTTTTGTCCAGGATGACCTGGTCCATCTTGTCGTCGGCCTTGAAGACGACTTCGGTACCAAAGTTGGCGATCAAGCTCTTGAGCTTCATGCGCACCGTGGCGGAGTTGCGGCCACCGCGGCTGTATTCTGTTTTCAGGACGACCATCGGGTCTTTGCCGTGCATGATGACGTTACCGGCGCGAATTTCTTGAGCAATTTTCATAATAGGTAGAAGAGGGTTGATCTCGGTCTGCGGGTTAGGCCGCAATGTACGGCGGGGCGAGAGATGCGCTCAATCGGCGCTCAAAAGCAGCAAAGCCCCTGATTTTATCGCGTTTTCTGGTGAAGTTTGCCTTCCGCGGCGCCTTGCACAAAGGAGCAGAGTTGACTCACCAAGTCCGTTTGAGCGACCAATTGCTGCCTCGCCGACTGCGCCCATACTTGCCAAGTCCCAGTCAAATCGTTTAACGACAGCTTGGTGCCCGCCGGCTTCGCGCTCAGCGGCAACTGCAGCGCAGTGTGCCAGGGTGTCAGTTGGTTCCATTGCGCGTGCCATGCGCGCACACTTGTCGGCGCAACGATGGCGTCCAAAAACGCATCTAGTTTTGCCAGGTGTGCCTCATCATCTTGGGGATAAATTTGCCAAACAAAGGGCCGACCGGCCCACAGCGCGCGCACTAGCGAGTCCTCGCCGCGCACAAAGTTTAGGTCACAAATACAGAGCAGGACATCAAAGTCCGTTTGTGCCAGGAGCGGCAGGTACGTAATCCGCAAATGGTCTGCGGTCCAGGGTGCACTTGCCACCGCGGCTTTCAGCTCTTGGTGCGCCTGGCCAGCCGCTACCAACAGGTGAACCCGTTGGGCCTGTGCCGCCAGTGACTCGAGCAGGCGTTGGGTGGGGGCCGTTGAATAGCAGAACAGGGACACAAGGGCTTCGCCTTGGTCAGCGATGTGGTGCTGTTGGAGCCACTGGCCTCGAGCCGGGTGGTTGGTAACTTGGGGGGGCTGAACCCAACCCGGTTCCCGCAGAAGCCCGCCCGTTCGGGGCGTAAACCCAGGATAGAAAAAATACTTGGTCCAGCCTTGGGCGGGGCCTGCAAGCACTGGCGAGGGCAATCCGTGGCAGCGCTCGACAAAGGTTTCGGCGCTCAGATATTCCAAATTAATCCAGACGGGCGGCTTGATGCCCGCAATCCGGTTTGCCCCGACCTGCGCCGCTACAAAGGCCTCAGGCAAGGCGCACCCAAAGCTCTCGACCCAGACCTGACCCGGCTCGAGTGCTTCCAGCACGCTGGCGTCTTGAGCGTCACCCCAGGCGCGCACTGAAATGCCGGGCCAATGCCCCTCAATCGCCCCCGGGGCCATCCAGGCAAGAGCCGTCGAATCGTCCAGCCACAAGCGCACGCGGTGGCCACGGACCGCCAGGTCTGCACTGAGGCGCCAGCACACGCCAACGTCGCCAAAATTGTCAATCACTTGGCAAAAAATGTCCCAAAGCCATCCTTGCGCGGTGACGGGCGCGACCGCGAGTGGGTTAACGGCGGAGGGGTTGGGGCGGGGAGACATGGGTCAGATTGTCTACCGGCCTTGCTGATCGCGCAGGCCGCATCTCCCAAAAACGGCTGACAATAGCCCCATGACCGCCCCCGTTCATTCCGACGAGATCTTGCGCCAGGTGGCCGCATTGCCCACACTGCCGGGCGTTTACCGCTACTTTGACGCCAATGACCAGGTCTTGTACGTGGGCAAGGCCATTAGCCTCAAGAAGCGCGTCTCCAGTTACTTCCAGAAGAACCATGGCGGCACCCGCATCGGCCACATGGTGAGCAAGATTGCCCGGCTCGAGACCACGGTGGTGCGCTCCGAGGCCGAGGCCCTGCTGCTTGAAAACAACCTGATCAAGACGCTCAACCCAAAATACAACATCCTATTTCGGGATGACAAAAGCTATCCCTATTTGAAGATGACCGCGTCATCGCCGGCGGCAGCGGGCGCAATTAAACTGGGCGCAACAGCCTCACAGTTTTCAAGGGTGGCGTATTACCGGGGTGGGGTCGAAAAGAAACACCACTACTTCGGCCCCTATCCCAGCGCCTGGGCCGTGAAAGAGGCGATTTTGCTGATGCAAAAAGTGTTTCGGCTGCGGACCTGCGAGGATTCCATCTTTAGCAACCGCACACGGCCTTGCCTCCTGTACCAGATCAAGCGCTGCTCCGGCCCGTGTGTCGGGCATGTCAGCGCGGACGATTACGCCCAAGACGTACTTGAGGCCCAAAAGTTCTTGCGGGGCGACGCCCAGGAAGTGATGCGCTCCTTAGAGGCCCGCATGATGGCGCATGCGGAGCGACTGGAGTTTGAGCAGGCGGCTGAACTGCGCAACCAGGTCGCCGCACTGTCCAATGTGCTTCACCAGCAGTCGGTCGACAACGTGTCGGACCGTGATGTCGACATCTTGGCGGTCAAGGTGCAGGGCGGCAAAGCCTGCGTCAACCTGGCGATGGTTCGCGGGGGGCGGCATTTAGGCGACCGGCCCTACTTCCCGGTGCATGTTGAAGATGCGGCCGTGTTGGCTGACGATGACCAAACTCCGCTGGACGGGGCCGTTGCGGTCGAAGCGCAAGTGCTGGAGGCTTTTTTGGCGCAGCACTACATCGGCCAGCCTATGCCGTCGGTGCTGGTGGTCAGTCACCCAGTCGACAAGGCTTTGCTGTCGGCACTTTCGGAGCAGCATGGGTTCAAGGTGACTGCGGTACACCAGCCTCGGGAACAACGCCGGGCCTGGCTCGACATGGCGCAAACCAATGCCGGGCTGCAATTGGCCCGGCTGCTGGCCGAAGAGGGGTCGCAGCAGGCGCGTACCCGTGCGCTGGCCGAGGCCCTGGACCTGGCCAACGACGATTTGGATGCGCTCCGGATTGAATGTTTTGACATTTCGCACACCGCAGGCGAAGCGACCCAGGCCTCGTGCGTGGTGTTCCAGCATCACGCGATGCAAAACGCACAGTACCGCCGCTTCAATATTGAAGGCATCACCCCCGGCGACGATTACGCCGCCATGCGCCAGGTATTGACCCGGCGGTACAGCAAAACGGCCGAGGCACTGGCGCAGGCCAAGCATGCAGGCGCGGCGCCGTCCGGCAATGACCGCTTGCCGGATTTGGTGCTGGTGGACGGGGGCAAGGGCCAGGTTTCCATGGCGCGAGAGGTGTTTGAGTCGCTGGGGCTGGACCTCTCGCTGATCGTCGGAGTGGAAAAGGGCGAGGGCCGCAAAGTCGGGCTCGAAGAGTTGGTCTTCGCCGATGGGCGCGACAAGGTCTACCTGGGTTCGGACTCGGCCGCCTTGATGCTGGTGGCCCAAATTCGGGACGAAGCGCACCGATTTGCCATTACCGGCATGCGTGCGCAGCGTGCGCGGGTCCGGATCAGTGGCGGCAAACTGGAGGAGATTCCGGGCGTGGGCCCCAAGCGGCGGGCCAAGTTGCTGCAGCGTTTTGGGGGCGTGCGCGGTGTTGCGATGGCCAGCGCCAAAGACATTGCTTCTGTCGATGGAATTTCGCCGGAATTGGCCGAAGAGATTTACCGGGCGCTGCATTAGGCGTGCCACAATCTAAGCCATGTTCACGACTATCCCCACGCTCTTGACATGGACGCGTATTTTCGCGATTCCCTTGATCGCGGGTGTGTTCTATTTGCCGGAAACCACCGCGTCGCTGGCCGAAAAGAACCTGGCAGCCACCTTGATGTTCGTGGCGTTTGCGTTGACCGATTGGCTTGATGGCTACTTGGCGCGTAAATTGAACCAGGCCTCGTCCTTTGGGGCGTTTCTCGACCCGGTGGCGGACAAGTTTCTGGTCTGCGCCTGTGTTTTGGTGCTGGTGCACCTGCAACGCGCCGATGTGTTCGTGGCCCTGATCATCATTGGCCGTGAAATTGCGATTTCGGCGCTCCGGGAGTGGATGGCGCAGATTGGCGCCTCCAAAAGCGTGGCGGTTCACATGATCGGAAAGCTCAAAACGGTCGCTCAAATGGTCGCCATTCCCTTTTTGTTGTTTGACGGCACGCTCCTTGGCGTGGTGGACACGCATGCCTGCGGCGTTGTGCTGATCTGGGTGGCGGCCGCGCTGACCGTGTGGTCCATGGTTTTCTATTTGCAAAAGGCGGTGCCTGAAATTCGGGCACGAAACAAGTAAGTCTGGGTACGCAATTATTTGCATTTAGAGTCAGGCAGCCGCCAGATTTCCGCATAAACTCTCCTCCCGAATAAAGCGGCAAGTCGCTCCTATCGCTTGCCGGCCCTACAAGGACCCGCCGTGAACAAGACTGAATTGATTGAACATATCGCCAAGCATGCCGACATTTCCAAGGCCGCCGCGACGCGTGCATTGGAATCGACACTGGGCGCCGTCAAGACCACTTTGAAGAAAAACGGAACGGTGTCTTTGGTTGGTTTTGGCACTTTTTCTGTGACCAAGCGCGCGGCTCGTGCCGGTCGTAATCCCCGCACAGGCGATGCGATTAAAATCAAGGCAGCCAAGGTTCCCAAGTTCCGTCCAGGCAAAGCCTTGAAGGACGCATTGAACTGAATTTTTTAGTGGGGTGATTAGCTCAGTTGGTAGAGCGGCGCCTTTACACGGCGTAGGTCGGCGGTTCGAGCCCGTCATCACCCACCACCCACTTAGCATTTGAGCAAAGGCGAGCTGTCCAGTTCGCCTTTTTTGTTTTATCTGGAGAGAGCGCATGTTCGATTTCGTACGCAAGCACACCAAGATCATGATGGTGCTGATGTTCTTGCTCATCATCCCGGCCTTCGTGCTCGTCGGTGTCGACGGCTACCGGCGTATGAACGAAAGCGGAGCGACGGTTGCTAAAGTGGCAAGCCGCAGCATTACGCAAGCCCAGTGGGACGCAGCGCACAAGAACCAGGTGGATCGCCTGCGTGCGCAAATGCCAGGTCTAGACGCCAAGATGTTGGAGTCGCCGCAAGCCCGCTACGAGACCTTGGAACAACTCGTCGTTCAAGCGGTTCTGGAGGAGGCTTTGACCGATTCCCACCTGAACGTCAGCGATGCCCGCCTGGCCAAGGAATTGCAACAAAATCCTTCTATTGCGGCATTGCGCAAGCCCGATGGACAGCTTGACATGGAGCGCTACCGCGCCTTGGTGGCCAGCCAAGGGCTCACGCCGGACGGCTTTGAGGCGCGGATTCGGCATGACCTCTCCCTGCGCCAAGTGCAGTCGGGATTGATGAATTCGGCGTTCGCGCCCAAGGGTGTGGCGGACATGGCCCTCAATGCATTTTTTGAGCGCCGCGATGTGCAAATTGCGCGCTTCAAGCCGTCGGACTTCAATGACAAGATTTCTCTGACCGATGCCGACATCGATGCTTTTTACAAAGCGAACAGCGCCCTGTTCCAAGCGCCAGAGACGGTCGACGTGGAGTACCTGGTCTTGGATCTGGACGCCGTTAAAAAAACCATTAGCGTCGCTGAAGCCGATTTGCGCACCTATTTTGAGCAGAATGCCGCCCGTACCGAGGCCAAAGAAGAGCGCCGTGCCAGCCATATCCTGATCAATGCGCCCAAGGACATGAAGCCGGCCGAGCGCCAAAAAGCCAAAGAGGTGGCGCAGCAGTTGCTGCTCAAGGTGACCGAAAAGCCCGATACCTTTGCCGCGACCGCGACCAAGTTTTCACAAGACACCGGTTCGGCGGCGAAGGGTGGCGATTTGGATTTTTTTGGCCGTGGCGCCATGGTCAAGCCCTTTGAAGATGCGGCATTTGCCTTGCGCAAGGGTGAAATCAGTCCCTTGGTCGAGTCAGATTTTGGCTACCACATCATCAAACTCACCGACATCAAAACGCCGCCCAAGCCTACCTTCGAGAGCGTCCGGGCGACCTTGGAGACCGAGCTTAAAAACCAGCAGGCTCAACGCAAGTTTGCAGAAGTGGCCGAGAGTTTTTCCAATGGCGCGTATGAGCAGTCCGACACCCTCAAGCCCTTGGCCGAACGCCTGAAGCTTGAAGTTAAAACCGCCAAGGGCTTGCTGCGCAACCCCGCGCCAGGGTCCACCGGTGTGTTGACCAACGCCAAGCTACTCTCCGCTATTTTCAGCCCCGATGCGCTGGACAAAAAGCACAACACCGAAGTGATTGAGATCGGCTCCAATGAGTTGGTGACCGCTCGCGTGGCGGCCCATACCGCCGCTCGCACCTTGCCGTTGGACGAGGTGCGTGCGCAGGTGAAAGCGCGCTTGTTGTCCAGTCGTGCCGCCGAGATGGCGAAGAGCGAGGGCGCGGCCCGGCTTGCTGCTTGGAAGGCCAGCCCGGATGCGGCCACCCTGAAAGAGTCCGCTGTGGTTTCCCGCGAGCGGGGCCAGACGATTACAGGCACCTTGCTGGAAGCCCTGATGGGCGCAGACACCCAAAAGCTGCCCGCTTGGGTGGGTGTGGACCTAGGAGCTCAGGGCTATGCCGTGGCACGGGTCAACAAAGTCTTGCCGCGCAATGAGCCTGAGGCCACCGCCGCTGTCCAGGAGCGCGCCCAATTTTCTCAATGGTTGGCGTCCGCCGAAGCCCAAGCCTATCTAGAACTGCTGAAAAAGCGATTCAAGGTCCAGATCAAGGTTCCCCGCCCAGATCCGTCAGCCACAGCGCTGGCCAATAATTCCTAACCGCCGATGACTCGGCGGCAAGGGCCGCTATAATTTGGGGCTTCGGTGGCTGTAGCTCAGTTGGTAGAGTCCAGGATTGTGATTCCTGTTGTCGTGGGTTCGAGCCCCATCAGCCACCCCATATAAAACAACAACTTAGCCTCGCTTCACAAGAGCGGGGCTTTTTTGTTTGTGCATCCTGTAGTGAGCATCACGGTGAGCCCCGGTGTCCCGTTCTGAACAGCTATTTATAAGACGCGTTCGCTGTCGCACATGACCTGGCACGCCGATGCGCCATACTTTCCGATCTATAACTTCCGGAGCACCAACCATGTTGACAGCTTGTGGGCACTTCCTGCTTGGCCCCCGCCTTTGGAAAGCAGGGGCGGTTGGGGCAAAGCGCGCGGTGCAGGCTTGCTTGATCCTGGTCGCCTTTCCAATGAGCACTTTCGCCACCGAAGAGCCCGATTACACGGTCGTCCAGACCCTCAACCAAATTGAGATCCGCCAGTACGCCGGCTACGGCGTCGCGGAAGTCGTGGTGCCTGGCACGGCAGATTCGGCAGGGAGCGCTGCCTTTCCGATTTTGGCGGGCTACATCTTTGGCAAAAACAAAGGCGAACGAAAGTTCGAGATGACGGCGCCAGTCACACTAGCGCCAGTTCCCTTGAAACTGGAAATGACCGCCCCGGTGACGCAGTCTGCGGCGCCCGGCGGTTTTTTGGTGCAGTTCGTGTTACCTAAGGGCGTTACCCGCGCGAACGCACCCGAGCCTTTGGACGCGAGGGTTATGTTGCGTGACATTCCTAGCAGCCGTGTGGCCGTTATTCGCTTCTCAGGATTTTGGTCCGACGCGAATTACCAAGAGCATCTTCTGCGACTGCAATCCACCTTGGCCGCCAATGGCCTGAGCTCTGTGGGCGAGCCCGTGTATTCTCGATACAACGCCCCGTTTACACCTTGGTTCTTGCGACGCAACGAGATCTGGTTACATTTGGCCTCGACGCCGTAACCGGTTACCAAAGCTCTCCGTATTTTTTGTTCTTTACGCCATGAATCTTTTTACCCCGCTGAGCTTACCTAACGCCACAGTGATTTCGAATCGCATTGTCAAAGCCGCCATGGAGGAAAACATGTGCGATGCCGACCATGCGCCGTCGCAGGCGCTGCTACGCCTTTACCAAGCATGGGCGCAAGGCGGCGCGGGTTTGATTTTGACGGGCAATGTGATGGTCGATCGCCGGGCCATGACCGGGCCGGGCGGCGTTGTCCTGGAAAACGACCGCCACTTAGATCGATTTAAACAATGGTCGCAGGTGGCCCGAAGTGGGGGCGCACAGGTTTGGATGCAGATCAGCCATCCAGGTCGGCAAATGATGGCGGCCCTTGGGCAGGAAACCTGGTCTGCGTCGGCCGTGCCCTTGGACATGGGAAGCTTGTCCAACAAATTCTCGGTGCCCAAAGCCATGAGCGTGGCGGACATCCAGGAAGTTCAGGAGCGATTTGTCCGCACCGCAACCTTGGCCGAAAGTGCCGGGTTTGACGGCGTGCAAATTCATGGCGCGCACGGTTATTTGCTGAGCCAATTTCTGTCGCCGATTTCGAACCACCGCCAGGATGCCTGGGGTGGCGGCATCGACAACCGGGCCAGGCTTCTGCTGGACATCGTGCAAGCCGTTCGGGCTGCGGTGGCGCCTCAGTTTGCGGTCGCGGTCAAGCTGAATTCTGCAGACTTTCAGCGCGGCGGGTTCAGCCCTGAGGACGCGCAGCACGTCGTACAGCGGCTCAATGCGTTGAACGTGGACGTGGTCGAACTCTCTGGGGGAAGCTATGAAGCGCCTGCCATGCAAGGCCAAGCCCGGGACGGGCGCACGCTGGCCCGAGAGGCTTACTTTCTGGAATTTGCCCAAAACATGATCGCGGTGGCTCGCATGCCACTGATGGTGACCGGTGGCATTCGGCGCCAGGCCGTGGCCGAGCAAGTGGTGGGCAGCGGCGTGGCGCTGGTGGGTATTGCCACCGCCTTGGCCATCGACCCTGCCTTGCCGAAGGCATGGCAGGCGGGTCAGGATGTGCAGCCGGCGCTGACCCCCATCACCTGGAAAAACAAGATGATGGCCTCGCTGGCCACCATGGCACGCGTAAAATACCAACTCAAACGCGTCAGTCAAGGCGAAGCCACGGACCCCTCAATTTCACCTTTGTGGGCCCTGATTTCGCAGCAGTTCAGTACCGCCCGGCAAAGCAAAAAGTACCGTCAATGGATGGAGAGGTCCAACGCTTAGCTTGGAGCAAACGGGGTCGAAGGGACCCGGCGCCGCCGCAAGCGCAAGACCATGTAGGCCACTACGGCCACGTTTAAGGCTAGCACGCCCGCGTTGATCCATGTAGTGCGTTGGAGCAGGTGGCTGACCTCCAGCGGCAGATAGACCGCCCCTGAAACGGCGGCAAGCCACTCGGCCCAGGCGCGGTCCCGCCACAGCCCGTAGGCTTCGCTGAGCCTGATACCTGAATACGCCCAAAGCAACGACACCACCTGTCGCAGGTTGGCGCTGGCCAGAAGCGCGGCTTCATCGAGCAGCATGCGCGGGTAATGGGCATGTGGATCGAGATGGAAGTGGCCAATCAGCGCTTGGGCCAGGGCTTGAACGTCGTGGTGCGCCAGGCTGAGTAAGCCCATGCTTGCAGAGATTGCCGCGAAGCCCTTTACTGCCTCAAACACCGCAATCAGGCGCAGCGTTGCCGGTTGGGGCGATTCATGGTTTTGAGGCATTTGGATGGACCTGGAGACAGTGAATGAGTGTAGCTAGCCGTCGGGAGTGTTGCTGGCTAGTGGCATTGCAAGGCCTGCACGGGCAGCTACTGTGGATCGCCCGCACCAGGACCGGATCCACAAGGGGAAAAGGATTTGTAAGTCGCCTTTACCTCCTCTTGACCTTAATCAAGTCACTTATTGTTAATTTCACAAAAATAAGTCCGATACTGAAGCAAAGAAAAATTCCTTATTTACATCAAATTTACCTTTTCCATCTCTGATTGGACTCGCCCATGCCGAACTACAACCTAAACGTAAATAACAAGGACCACAACGTCGCCGTGTCAAGCCCGGAGATGCCTTTGCTCTGGGTGCTACGGGACGTGCTGGGCCTGACCGGAACCAAATACGGTTGCGGTATCGAAATTTGTGGCGCCTGTACTGTGTTGGTCAACGGTCAGCCAGAAAAGTCCTGTGACCTGAGCGTTTCCAGTGCTGCTAACAAACGCATCACCACCGTCGAAGGCTTATCTGCTGACAAAAGCCACCCGGCCCAGGTGGCTTGGATCGCACAGCAGGTGCCGCAATGCGGTTACTGCCAGTCCGGCGTTCTTATGAACGTTGCTGGCGCCATGAACAGCGGCAAGCATGGGGCAGCGATCGGCAAAGAGATTACGAACATTTGCGTGTGTGGGACCTACCAGCGCATGAAAAAAGCGGTGCTTGCACTGTGAAAGGCAACATCATGAAAACCACCAAATCAAGCGACTCATCCCACAATGGCGACCTGCTGAGCAAACCTAATCGCCGCGAATTTCTATCGGCGTCCACCGCAATGGTGGGCGGCCTGGTGCTGGGCTTTGGCGCCATCACTGAGGAAGCCGATGCCGCAGTTGTCAATACGTCGGTGAATCTTTGGCTAAACGTGGGAAGCGACAACAGCATTACGCTGGCCGTTGGAACCGCCGATATGGGTCAAGGTTCGGCCCAAGGGCTAGCGACCGCTCTCTGTGAAGAGCTCATGGTCGATCCTTCACGGGTGAAGATCGTTACCGGCAAACCAACGTTGGCGGTGCCAGCGCCTATCGGCGCCTCGATCAACACCGCTGGCAGCGGAATGATCAGAAACTATTTCTGGAAAACCCGTGACGCCGGCGCTGCAGCACGCGAAATGCTGATTTCTGCCGCCATGGCGTCGATCGGTGATGGCAACCGCAGTAACTACGTCGTGCAAAACGGGGTCGTTACCAACACCAGTAACGGCCAATCCCGAACCTATGGCCAGGTGGCCATTGCGGCTGCAGCGCTCCCAGTCCCGACAAGCGCCGCGCTGGTCAGTAACCTTAGCTACATTGGCAAGTCCGTGAAGCGGCAGGACATTCCCCTTAAGGTGGATGGAAGTGCCGTTTATGGCATTGATGTGCGTATCCCAAATATGGTCTATGCCGTTATCAAGCACTCGCCTACTTTCGGAGGTGTATTGAGCGCTACGCCTGCCGCTCCTACGGGGGCAATTGCAGTGGTGCCGACCCAGGTGGTCGCCGGCGTGGGAAGAGGACTCGATGCCGTCGGCAACATTAACGCACTGGCCGTCGTGGCAAGCACGACCTGGGACGCCATGCGTTTAGCAAGGGGTCTGAAGCCACGCTGGACTTTGCCAGCCAACGCGGTAGCGCTAAACACCACGCAATTCAAGGCCGATGCACAAACGCTTTTGCGAGGTGGCACGCCCTTCACCGGAACGAACTCGCCCGGTACTATTTACACCGTCGAAACGGTCGGAGTACCTGCTACAGCCCTCAGCACGTCTGCCAAGAAATTGGACCTGACCTACACCTTGCCTTACGTGTCCCATGCCTGTATGGAGGTGCTAAATTGCACGGTGAACTATGTGGCGGGCGTATCGTGCGAAGTCTGGGCGCCCACCCAAGCGGCTAAAAACGTGCTCAGCCTCGTCGCTACCTTAACGGGTCTGTCGCTGGACAAAATTACGGTCAACACCACGTTTTTGGGTGGAGGCTTGGGTCGAAAAATTGAGATGGACTTCATCAGCCAAGCTGTCCAAGTGGCGATGGCCATCAAACGGCCGGTCAAGCTCATGTGGCCGCGCGAAGAAGATTTCACGCACGATGTTTATCGACCGATGGCAGCGGTTCGTGTTCAGGTGGGCTTAGGGACCGGATCGATCATCAACGGGTGGACCTACCGCAATGTGTCTCCTTCCTTGTTGGGGCAACGCGGCGTCACGTTGACTGCCAAGGGCGATAGCCAAGGGTACGAAGCCTCACAAGATTTGCCCTACAAGTTTGGGTCGCGGTTGACTGAGTGGGTGATGCACGGCTCGCCGATTCCCATTGGATTTTGGCGCTCGGTCGGGGCATCGATCAATACATTTGCAGTGGAGTCTGCCATTGACGAGTCTGCCGCTGCAGCCGGCGTGGATCCTTATTTGTACCGCCGCAATTTGCTTAGCGACCCGCGGTGGATTGCCGTGTTGGAAGCCGCAGCCAATGCGTCAGGCTGGACTTCAGCCGCGCCTGCGGGTACCGCCAGGGGCATTGCCATCGGTGCGGCTTTCAACAGTATTTCCGCACAGGTGGTGGAGGTTAAAAAAGGCGCTAAGGGTCCCGTGGTTACCAGGGTTTGGATCGCGATTGATTGCGGCATTTGTGTCAACCCCGATCAGGTCACGGCCCAGCTGATGGGGGGCGTGATCCACGGAATGAACGCCGCGTTGTACGGGCAGCAGACGTTTAGTAACGGAGCGGCGCAGGTCGCCAACTTCAATAACAACCGCGTGACCCTGCTGAAAGAAGCCCCCGAAGTGAGTGTCACCATCATTGCCGGTGCAATGGATCGAAGCCTTCCGATTGGTGGCGTTGGTGAACTAGGTGTCCCCACCTTTGCCCCGGCGCTTGCAAACGCTTGGTTCAAACTCACCAAGACACGGGTTAGAGACTTGCCGTTTTTGCCCGGGTCGACCATGAGCGATTAAGTGCCGCGGCCTCCAGGGCTATGGTGACATAGCCGCTGACCGCGACTCCATGGCACCACTCTGCGGCAAAAGAATGAGCGGCCGCAATTGTCGGCGGATCAGTCCGTTGCCGCCGTTTGCGGCCACCTGCCGGATCGCGGTTCAAGGATTAAAGTGACAGGGGGACTACGCAGTTTCAGCAGGGCGCGCAGGGTGCCTCTGCGGCGGCACTGGGCATCAAGCCTGAAGATGTGACCGTCAAGACCACCTACTTGGGTGGCGGCTTCGGACGCCGTCTCGAATTGGACTTTATCGTGCAAGCCGCGTTGACCTCCAAGGCGGTCGGCAAGCCCGTGAAGCTGATCTGGTCGCGCGAAGAGGACATGACGCATGACTTTTATCGTCCGATGGGTGTCAACAACCTCAAGGCCGGCCTGGATGCGTCGGGCAAACCGGTGGCGATGCACTTCAAGGTGACCTCGCAGTCGGTGACCCAGCGTGCCTTTGGTCTGCCAGCCGACACCTTTGACCCCTTTATGGGCGAGGCAGCAGTAGCACCCTACGGCATTGCCAACACCCAACACGACCTGGTGATCCATGACACCGGCTTCCGTGTGGGCTACTGGCGCGCGGTCAGCCACAACATGAACGCCTTCGCCAACGAAAGCTTCGTGGACGAAATGGCCAAGGCCGCCGGCAAAGACCCCTACGAATACCGTATGGCCATGCTGAAAGACCAGCCGCGTTTCGCCAATGTCTTGAAGCTCGCTGCTGAAAAAGCTGGTTGGGGCAAGCCGCTACCGGCCGGGCGCTCCCGGGGTATTGCGCTGATGGAAGGCTATGACGGCATGATGTCCCAAGTGGCCGAAATCTCCATGAAGGACGGCCGAGTCAAAGTGCACAAAGTCACGGTCGCCGCGGATGTAGGCCACATCGTCAACCCTGAGACCGTGGAAGCACAGATCAAGTCCAGCGTGGCCTTTGGTATGAGCGCGGGTCTGATGCAGGAAATCACCATGTCCAAGGGCCGGGTGGAGCAGACCAATTTCCATAACTTCCCTGTGGTTCGCATGAGCGACTACCCCGAGGTGAAAGTGGTCTTGGTCCCCAGCACCGAGAAGCCCGGTGGCATTGGCGAGCCGGCAACGGCTCTGGCGGTGCCCGCGATTGCCAACGCGGTGGCGGCACTCACTGGCAAGCGGGTTCGTAAGTTGCCGCTGACCGCGCAGGCGATTGCCCAAGCCTAAACCGGTCTGCTGTGAGGCAAGTACCTACGGAGGTACTGGCCCTTTAGCCGGGTAAGTCAGGCGGCCGAAGTTTCATTCGGCCGCCTGTTTTTTTGTCGATTTCACATACTATGGGACTGTCGATCTGAGTGATCTGGCCAGTGCACCGGATTCACTTTCACCCCGGCTTTTTGGGGTCGCTACAGCGTGTTTCTCCCGCCTTTTTCCAGCAGTTGCAGCTCAGGGAAAAACCCTTCATTTGTCCCTTTTTGACGCCGTTCACGCCGGCCTGCCGGGTGGCACTGGGTGGGATGTACAGATACGGGGAAAACGCCTTTTTGACTTCAGTCCCGTTTTGCAAGGTGACCAGCGCGCCGTGACAGGCCAAGGGGCCAGGAAGTTTGTTGGACGCTTCAATAAGCAGGGTCGTGTCGGAATCCGCAGCCCAGCCCGCTTTGAGCTCGATCTGCTTCCACTCGCCGCTGGAGAGTTCTATTTCCTGGTACGGTGTCTTGGTTTCAAAGGGATTCCAGGCCCAGCCAGGTGCAAGCTGCAGCGCTAAGCCGACCAACAGCGCGCGCCTCAGTGTGCGCGCTGCCCAAGAAGCAGGGCGGGTCGGATGGGCGGAGGGGAATGAGAGCGCCATCTAAAACTCCAAATGGGCGTTGCGGGAAACTTTATGATGTCAGGCGAGGTGCCATGATGAAATAATTATCGGCCCTCCCAGATGCATGATCTCGTTGGAGAATACGCCCATGATTTCAAAAAAACCCCTCCCGGTCCTTGCTGCGCCACGCTATTGGAGCAGCAGTCTGATTTTGCTGCTTGGATTGGCAGTCAGTGGCAACGCGATTGCCTACAAAGTGGAGCGCGTTTGCGAAATGACGGAGCCCACAGCCAAGAAGCCCGCCACAAAGGTTTGCAAGACCTTGCTCGTAAGGACCGAATCTGGTGCAGGAAAAGACGAGAAAAAAGAAGCCAAAAAAGAAGAAAAACCAGCTGGGGGTCACCATTAACGGATCAAGCTCCCAGACTTTCGAGAGCCTCGGTGGCACTTAGCCACTGGTCTTCTAGCTGTTTGAGCTCGTCGTTGACCGATTTCAGCCGCTTGCCGAGTTCGGCGATTTCATGGGGCAGCGGGTTTTGGCTTAGCTTGCCTTCGAGGTCCGCGCCTTCATTGCTAACCGTCGCAATTCTGGCGTCGAGGCGTGCGATCTCCGTTTTCCATTTCCGGACCTGATCCGGGCTTTGCACCACGGGCTTCGGAGGTTTGGCTGCGGCCTTGGCCTGTTGTTTGTTGAGTTGGCTTTGCGCTTCTTTGATCGCTTCGCGCTGTCGTTTGGCCTCGTCCAGCAAGTAGCGCTGGTAGTCATCCAGGTCGCCATCGAACGGCGCCACACCGCCGCGCGAAACCATCCAGAACTCGTCACAGACCGAGCGCAGCAGCGCGCGGTCGTGGCTGACCAGCATCACGGTGCCTTCAAACTCGTTGAGCGCCATGGCCAGCGCCTCGCGGGTGGCGAGATCCAAGTGGTTGGTGGGCTCGTCCAGCAGCAGCAAATTGGGCCGCTGCCAAACGATCATGCATAAGACCAGGCGCGCTTTTTCGCCGCCGCTCATGCTTCCCACGGCTTGTTTGACCATGTCGCCGCTGAAGTTGAAAGTACCTAAAAAGCTGCGCAGGTCTTGTTCCCGGGTGGCTTGGCCGGCGATGCGGCCTTCGGCGGTCATTTCTTTGACCAAGCGGATCATGTGCTCCAGCGGCGTGTCGGCGGGACGCAAGACATCCAATTCCTGCTGCGCAAAGTAGCCGATGTTCAAGCCCTTGCCCTCGGTCACTTCGCCACCAATCGGCGCCAGGTCGCGGGCTACCGTTTTGACCAGCGTGGACTTACCTTGGCCGTTCGCGCCCAAAATGCCGATGCGTTGCCCCGCCAGCACCGAGCGGCTCACGTTTTGTACGATGACTGTGGGGGGCGTATCCTCCGGCGCGTCGGCGGGGGGCGGGTAGCCAAAACTCACGCCGGACATGGACAACATGGGGTTGGGCAGGTTCGCGGGTTCTTTGAATTCGAAGGTGAATTCGGCATCGGCCAGCAGCGGCGCGATTTTTTCCATGCGGTCCAGCGCCTTGACCCGGCTTTGCGCCTGCTTGGCCTTGCTCGCCTTGGCCTTGAACCGGGCGATGAACTTTTGCAGGTGCGCTATCTTGTCTTGCTGCTTGGCGTAGGCGTTTTGTTGCAGCTCCATCTGCTCGGCACGCATGTCTTCAAATTTGCTGTAGTTGCCGCCGTAGCGCACCAGTTTGCCAGCGTCAATGTGCAAGGTGACATTGGTCACGGCGTCCAAAAACTCGCGGTCGTGGCTGATTACGACCATCGTTCCTTCATAGCGTTTGAGCCACGCTTCCAGCCAGACTAAGGCGTCCAAGTCCAAATGGTTGGTGGGCTCGTCCAGCAACAACAAGTCCGAGGGGCACATCAGCGCGCGCGCAAGTTGCAGGCGCATGCGCCAACCGCCCGAGAAGCTGTTGACCGCATTTTCCAACTCCGTGGTCTTGAACCCCAGGCCCAAAATCAGCGCCTGTGCGCGTGCCGGTGCGTCGTGCTCACCCGCGTCATACAGTGCCATGTAGGCATTTGCCATCCGGTCGCCATCGTCACTGGCCTCGGCGGCCTTGACCTCGTCGCGGGCGGCATTCAGCACGGTGTCACCCTCAATCACGAAGGCGGTGGCACTTTGATCCGTCTCCGGCATGTCCTGCGCAACTTGGCCCATGCGCCACTGGGTCGGAATGTAGTACTCGCCCGCATCCTCATGCAAGGTGCCGTTGAGCAGCGCAAACAGGGAGGATTTACCGGCGCCGTTGCGCCCCACCAGCCCGACCTTTTCGCCGGGGTTCAAGGTAACGGAGGCGTGTTCCAGCAAGACCTTGGCGCTGCGGCGCAAGGTCACATTTTTGAGAGTAATCATGAGTTGAGGGTTTCGCGCGTGAGAAGCAAGACTTGGTCTTCGCCCGCGCTGGTTTCCAGCCAAACCACTTCCAACGAAGGAAATGCGGCCTCAAAGTAGGGGCGCTCGTTGCCGATTTCCAGCACCAGCACGCCCCGTGGTTTCAGTTGGGCAGCCACCTCGGACAGCAGGCTACGGACAAAGTCCATGCCGTCGCTGCCACCACGGGCATTGCCGTCCAGCGCCATTGCCGGCTCGGCACGGTATTCGGGTGGTAGATCCGCCATGCTTTGTCGGTTCACATAGGGCGGATTACACACAATCAGGTCAAAAGGCCCTTGCGCCACGAGCTCAGGCGCAGTCAATCCGTCGGAGGCTATCAGCGTTATGCGGTCTCGCAGCCCATGCTTTTGGACGTTGATCTGGGCCACTGCCAGCGCGTCCGTAGACAGATCGCTGGCGGTAACCGCAACGTCCGGAAAGACGCTGGCCGCAATCACTGCGAGGCTGCCATTGCCGGTGCACAAGTCCAGCACCTTGTGCGTGGCAGTGTGCAGAAAATAGTCCATGCCACCGTCGATCAGTAGTTCCGCAATCAGGGAACGTGGAACGATGACCCGCTCATCCACATAAAAGGAAAAGCCTTGTAGCCACGCTTCGTGCGTCAGATATGCGGCAGGTTTGCGACTTCGAATCCGTTCGACCACCAAGGCCTGAACCGTCACTTCTTGCTCGGCTGTGACGAGCAAGTCGCCCTGGCCTTCGGCACCATCCATTGGCGTATCCAGGGGCAGACCGAGCTGCCAAAGTACCAGCCAGGCCGCCTCGTCCAGCGGGTTGGTGGTGCCGTGACCAAAGGAGACCCCGGCGTCTGCGAGTTGGGCGGCGCAGGCCTCAATCAGTCCGTAAAGCGTCATGCCCGAGCCTGCATATGCAAGCTTTCCAGCACGCG